>Ga0180008_1000112_pt1 | contig 85046 bp, 67 predicted proteins | sample MM_PW_MetaG_FD_121121 | JGI IMG/M metagenome (GOLD analysis project Ga0180008, IMG submission 121121) | Groundwater microbial communities from the Aspo Hard Rock Laboratory (HRL) deep subsurface site, Sweden - MM_PW_MetaG | ecosystem: Environmental > Aquatic > Deep subsurface > Groundwater... | reverse complement strand
GTATGAAAACAAAGATAGATACATTAATTGACAAAATAATTAAAACACAACAAATTGGTAACACAAATTAACAACTATTCTACTAAATGTTTCGGTAACATTTTTAAATGAGCTATAGCGGTTCCCCTTTTACCTTATGAATTCCCACTAATTTTTGCATAGGCTATGTAAACGGTCTATAAGTCCTTTAATTGAGGCAGACGTTTGCGGGACAGATCGTTGCGGGTACCGCAGGTGGGCCCCGCAACTATTGAGCAAGGAAGGCGCACCTATCCGCACGAGGCCGGAAGAGAGCACGCCGGCAGGAAGCCGAATGAGCGTGCGACCCTGCGCCTGACGCCAGTCTTTTTCTACAGGCAGCGTGTTGAAAGGCGCGCTTACTCTCTCCTGCGCGGCCATCGCCGGCGGCGGAGCGGTCTATTCCGGTGTGATGATGCGCAAAGAAAAAAATGAAAGGGATTATTACCGGACGCTGTATGACGGATGGGCGGGATGGGCTCAATCCGCCTACGTCACTAATAGCATCAGGGCTGCTTCATACTGGTCAAACATGCAGGTTTCCTACTCAAATGCGGATATGTGGGCTACATGGGCCACACGGACACTTTTCGGTCTTGGCGCGGTGTGGCTCTACGGCGTAACGGACGGTATTATCAGCGCCGCGCTCAGGTCAAAGGATAAGTACAACCGGCGTGTACAGGTATTTACCGATGCGGCAAGTCTACAGTTCGTTTCATCACTCGGTTCTCAGGGTATCGGCGAGTATTTTTTTGAGCTGCCGCAGTCAATATCATTTCAGGAAATGGGCGGCGGGTCATACCTGCATGTAACGGATAAAAACACAATCAAGGAATACAACCTCGGCGACATCGCGGTAAGCGGCGCGGGGATATAGATTCTTAATACTATAAATTTACCTCTATCTCTGTGGCTACTATCTTTTTCTTTGACAAAAAAATCATTCCCATTGTAAAATATAATTGATGAAAGAATTTTTCGGTATCTTTTTCACGCATCCCGTGGTACTGAGCTGCCTTTTCGGCATGGTTGCCGCGCAATTTATTAAATTTGTGTCCCACTATGTGCGCACAAAAAAAATCGATTTCGGTGTACTTTTTTTCGAATCAGGCGGCATGCCTTCTTCTCACTCCGCTCCTGTTTCCGCACTTTCAGCTTCGGTATATATTGATCAGGGGTTTTCCCTTCTTTTTATTGCGGTTACTGTTTTCGGATTAATAGTAATGCGCGATGCGGCCGGTATCCGCTGGGTCTCCGGTCAACAGTCAATACTGCTTAATAAAATTGTCCGCAGCCTGCGTAAACATGAAATATCTCTCGACTATGTGCACGAACTAATGGGACACACCCCGACTCAAGTCCTCGCCGGCGCCGCGCTCGGAATCGTATCCGCCATAGCAATACATTCTTTATTCGGATTATTTTAGAAGTGTACGTGTATAAATCAGTTTATCATCTCCGGATGTGTAAAAATCCCGTATAGCACCTTCAAGAAAATATCCGGCGTTTTCATAAAAGCGCCTGGTCCCCGCGTATTTTTCCTGTGAAGATGTTTCGATAATAATTTTTCTGCCATTCAGCACGGCAATATCCTTTTCTGCTTCCCGTAAGAGTACCGCGCCGATACCCCTTCGCTGGAATTTTTGCTCAACGGCAATCCAGTATAAATCAAAACTGCCGCTCGTACATTCTATCGGTCCATAGCACACATACCCTGCCGTTACTGGAGATTTTTCCCCGGATGTTTCAGCAGATGCATCGTAAAAAATGAAATTATATCCGCTTTTACTTCCCCGGTGCAAAAAATCTTCTACAAGCTCAACAGCGACATTAATTTCATATGGGTAAAAAAAACCGGTAGATTCTACGATACGGCGGATATTCTCAATATCGACAGTACACGGATTACGTCGAAGCTGTATGTGTTCCATATACAATAAATTTTAACAGGAGCTAATCCATGCTTCGTTTAATAATCAGCTCAAGAATTTCAGTATTACTAAGGCCGGCTTCCCGGCCTGCGGACATGAAATGACAATCCGGCATGAGACATGGGTTAATATTTATTTCAAGGACATGGATTGTATCTTTATCGGCACGAAAATCTATGCGCACAAAACCGCGTAATTCAAAAGCTTTTATACAGTCCAGCGCAGTTTTTTGAATATTGTATACAAGTTCGCTGTCTGCATCGTCAAGCGTAAAAGTCCGCAGTGTATTATTAAACTCGAATGAGTCCTCAATCCATTTTGATTTATAGCAGAGTATTTTCGGTTTATTTCTGGGATAGTTTAAGAATTGAATCTCTGATACCGGAAACAATGTATTTTTTTTTTTTGAACAGATCGCAGCGGCGTTAAATTCACGTCCTTTGATGAATTGTTCAGCAAAATAAGGACAGTTTCTGTTTTTTTCGTTTTCGCGTACGCACTCCTGCAGTGCGCCAGTAGAATCTGCGTGAATAATATTTGTTTTCTCAACGCCCACCGAACCGTCTCTGGACACCGGTTTAATAATGTATTTTCCGGGTATGAAATCAGCTTCCGAAAATACATATCCGTCATAAAATGCAGGAGTGTTAATCCCGTATTTTTTCAAAACCTTTTTACATAAAATTTTATTTGTTGTGGTAAGGTAATTATCGGCACATGGGCTGATGCAGGGTATGCGCATATGCTCAAGAAAAAGCGGTATTACCGGTATGAGACTTTCATTTCCGTCGAGCTGTTCTATCAGATTAATACAGCAGTCTGGTCTTGTTTCATTAAGTACTTTTTTGAGTTCGTGCAGGTCAAGTCCGCAGATAATCCGGGTGGGATGATAATTGAGTTCTCTGCACAAACCTTCGATAAAATCTGCCTGGTCAAGGGTATCCTGTTCATCGGGCGATAATGTTTCCTTACTGCCCATTTCAGGAATTAGGATAGCGGGATGAAATTTACTCATGTACGGCGCGAATAAAAACTGAAATTCATAGATTGTACGGTATTCTGTATTGGTGATTATTCATCATTTAAATGATCGAATTATACCACGTAGTTGAAAATAAAACCATGCAGCAGTCTTTATCCCAATACCACTGAAATTAAAAGTATGCGTTCACGCTGTCTAAATATGTCAATCCCAAAACTTCTTGTTTTATTTTTTTATTAGTCATGATATGATGTATTTTCTAAATATGATATATGAGATATTCTTTCTCTGCGACATATAAATAACTCTTTCGGCTTATCCCTGTTCTGGAGGTTTTTTACGATGGGTCTTACAATGATTGTTACAGTGAAGCAAGTACCCGATACTCATAATGTTACGGGAGATGCAATGAAGCCGGACGGCACTGTCAACCGAGCCGCTCTTCCTGCAATATTCAACCCCGAAGATTTAAACGCTCTTGAAGAAGCGTTAAAACTAAAAGACAAAACCGGCGGCACCATTACGGTAATCACAATGGGCCCGCCGAAAGCTTCCGAAGTACTCAAAGAATGCCTCTTCCGCGGTGCGGATGATGTTATACTCGTTTCCGATCGTCAGTTTGCCGGCGCAGATACACTCGCCACTTCTTACGCGCTGAAATGCGCTGTAGAAAAAGTCGGTAAGTTCGATATTTTGTTCTGCGGCAGACAGGCTATTGACGGAGACACCGCGCAGGTCGGCCCGCAGCTTGCAGAGAAGCTCGGCATCAATCAATTCAGCTGTGTCTCAGAAATTATCAGTATCGACCAAAAATCCATCACCGCACGCCGGACGATCGAAGGCGGTTACGAAATCGTAAAAAGTGCATTCCCTTTGCTCATAACAGTTACCGCGGATGCAAACGAACCGCGGTTTCCCAGCGCAAAAAAAACTCTGTCTTACAAAAACATCGGTGTTCAGAAAAGCGAGTCTTACGATGATGTGTATCTTGCTCCCCAGGAAAGCAGCCTCAGTCATATCAAAGAATGGAACGTTGATGCGATCAAAGCCGATCCTAAACAATGCGGTCTTTCCGGGTCTCCGACAAAAGTAAAACAAATAGAAAGTGTGATTCTTACTGCCGGAGAGGCAAAACAAATTCCGAATACCGATTCGGGTATTTCCGATCTTGTGCATGAACTTATCGGAGAACATATCCTGGGATAATTTAAAGCATAATTAGTAAAAGTATAATCATAATTAATTATAGAACATTTGTAATTCACCACGTTTATTTAGGAGATTTTGATGAGTGAAAAAAATGTAATGGTGTACATCGAACAGCATGAAAAACAAATCGCCGGTGTAAGTCTTGAACTGATCTGCAAAGCAAAAGAACTTGCCGCCGCGCTTAATACAGACGTGAGTGCGGCAGTGCTCGGCTGCCAAATGACGGATAACCTCGCCGAATTAGGCCGCTACGGCTGCAGTAAAGTATACTATATCGATGATCCAAGACTCGCGAAGTTTACATCTGTACCTTATGCAAAAAACATCGTTCAAATAATAAAAAAATACTCACCGCAGATTGTGCTGTTTGGCGCAACAGTTAATGGCCGTGATGTCGCGCCGCGAGTTGCGTCAGAACTTAAATGCGGTTTAACCGCCGACTGTACCGACTTAAAAATCGGGCAGCATACCATAAAAGAAAAAGTATACAATAATATTCTCCTGCAAATACGCCCCGCATTTGGCGGGAATATTATCGCCACTATTGTTTCACCGGAAAGTACTCCGAGTATGGCCACAGTACGTGAGGGTGTAATGAAAATGGATGCCCCGAACCCGAAAGGGAAATGTGAAATCATTACCGAAAAATGTTTCTGTTCCGATAAAGATTTTCTCACTACGGTGATTGAGGCAATTCGCCAGGAAAAAGCCGTTAACCTGAATGCGGCGCAAATAATTGTCACTGCCGGAATGGGCGCAGGCAATCCGGAAGGGCTTCGCCTCGTCGCCGAACTCGCAAAAACAATCGGCGGTGTTGTCGGGGCGTCACGTCCGGTAGTAGATGCAGGGCTTTTACCCAAGGATCATCAAGTTGGCCAAACCGGTACTACCGTGCGGCCTAATCTGTATATAGCCTGCGGGGTTTCGGGTCAAATACAGCACCGGGCCGGTATGGCTGAAGCCAAGCGTATCATCGCAATCAATAACGATCCGCATGCGCCGATTCTCAGTATTGCACATTACTCCATAATCGGCGACCTGACCGACGTTATTCCAAAAATGATCAAAGCCTACAAGGCAAAGGCATAAGGAGGCCTGCTGTGTCAAACTTTTATTTAGATAATCCTGATATATTATTTCATATGCAGCGGCTGGATTTTTCCAGAATAACGGCTCTGAAAGAAGATAATTTTTCAGACAAAGGAAAATTCCCCGATGCGCCTGCAGATCTCGCAGATGCAGTCGACAGTTATAAAAAAGTACTCGAAATAGTCGGCGCAATATCAGGTGATTTTATCGAACCGAGAGCCGCCGATGTAGACCGGGAAAGTGCAAGGTTTGAAAACGGCACAGTACACTACGCAAAAGGAACAGCTGAGGCAATTGATCAGCTGATTAAAGCCGATCTGATGGGCTTTACCCTGCCGCGAAAATATAAAGGTCTGAACATGCCGAAAACCATTTATTCAATCGCCATTGAAATGGTCTCACGCGCCGACTGCGCGCTGATGAATCTCTTCGGTTTACAGGATATCGCCGATACGATCTTTAAATTCGGCAGCGAGGATCAAAAACAACGGTATCTTCCCCGTTTCTGCACCGGAGAGGTTATGGGTTCAATGGCTCTTACAGAACCTGACGCCGGCTCAGATCTGCAGGCGGTAATGCTGCGGGCATTTCAGGATTCAAGCGGGCAATGGAAACTTAACGGTGTGAAACGATTCATTACAAACGGCTGCGCCACGATAAGTCTGGTTATGGCAAGAAGCGAAGAAGGCATGACCGGTGGAAGAGGAATTTCTCTTTTTATTTATGAGCGGGATGCACATATGAAAATCCGCCGAATAGAACATAAACTGGGAATTCATGGTTCTCCTACATGCGAGCTTCAGTTCAACGACGCGCCTGCAGAGCTTCTGGGCAAAAGAAAGCTAGGTCTCATAAAATACACTATGTCGCTTATGAACGGTGCACGTCTTGCGATAGCTGCGCAGGCAGTCGGTGTGGCTGAAGCAGCATACCGTGAAGCTGACAAATACACAAAAGAACGGGCACAATTCAAAAAACCAATCCGTGAGTTTCACCCAGTATATGAAATGCTCGCCGACATGAAAGTGAGTATTGAAGCAGGACGTACTTTACTTTATGAAACATCAAAAATAGTCGACATCAAAGAAGGCATTGAAGAGGCGGTTGAGCATCATCCGGAACGTACCGCAGATTTAAAAGACGATCTGGCAAAGTATACGCGGTATGCCGCGCTACTTACCCCAATGGTAAAATATTATACCACCGAAATGGCCAATAAAGTCTGTTATGACGCCATTCAGCTCCACGGCGGAGTGGGTTTTACCACCGAGTTCAATGTTGAACGGCATTACCGCGATGTGCGCATCACCAATATCTATGAAGGCACTACGCAGCTGCAGGTGCTCGCGGCCATAGGCGGGGTTATTACCGGAGTTATTTTTGAACGCCTGAGCGAATACGAACAGGCCAATGATTTTTCTCCGGTGTCCGGTTTATTCAGTCAGGTACAAAGGTTCAGATCCCATCTGGAGTCTGCTGTTGCCTATGTTAAAGAAAAAGGCGATCAGTTGTACCAGGACTTTCATGCCGGTCGGCTGGTAAACATCGCCTCCTATACAACTCTGAGTTATCTGATGTGTATCGATGCCCTGCACAGTGAACGCAAAGTCAAGGCCGCGTCAGTTTTCATTATTAAAGCAGAAAGAATTATTGCATCCGATCTTGCAATGATAGTTTCCGGAGACCGCACAGTCATAGATTCAGCCATGGCAATAATTGACACCTGAAAATTATCCCGTTGACATAAGTGTGACGCATTCATAACCAGGCCATCAGGGCAAGCCGGTGCACATTGCGTAAAAAAAAATTTAATACCCTGCTCTTCTTATGTGATGCCGCTGCAGGCAGTGCGGCAGTGCTTCCCGCTTCCATTCTTGTTTTCAGCGCCGAGCCTGCGCTGGCCTTTACTCTGATTTCGCCGCTGCATCTTCTCGTTACCTTCACTGTTTTCACTGCGGTGCTGCTGATGGCGCGCACACCCTATCGCAGCGCTGTATATGCTGATGATTTGTGCGCACCTTCCATACTTAAAAAAATCTTTATCCAGTACTCTCTTGCGCTTGGTATCAGCGGGCTAATACTGCATTTTTCAGAACTGTACTTTTCACCTGTTTTTGCTGCACTTATGTTTTTTTTCGGAGCGACGGGAATATATTTTCTGCGCCGGCAATACTGCCTGCGGGTATCTGACACACACATAAATTCCACACGACGTATCCTTCTAATCGGCGCGGGAGAAGCCGGCCGATCCATTCTATCCGAAATGGCTCATACCGGCGAATCTGAAGCGGTGCTGGGTATTCTCGATGATGATGAATCGAAAAAAGGAACAAGTATTTTTAATATTGAAGTTATCGGGCAAATTGCTGACCTTCCGGAACTATGCAGAAAAATACAGATTAATGAAATTATTATCGGAATCGGCGAAATGAGCGCTGATAAACTGAATGAAATTATTGACAGTATCGATACCAAAAAAGTACGGCTCCGAATCGTACCTGCAAAAAACGAAAATGTTTCCGAGCGCATACGTCTTGATTCCATACGCACAATTTTCGCCGAAGATCTTCTTGGAAGGCGGCCGGTCCGCCTTAACAGCAGTCTTATCAAACAGGAATTCAGCGGCCGTACCATATTCATTACCGGCGCGGGAGGAAGCATCGGAAGTGAGCTTTGCCTTCAGACGCTGAAATTCCCGATAAAACGGCTCATTTGTTTCTGCAGAAGCGAATTTTCCCAATACAACCTTCAGGAAAAACTTACCCGTGAAAATACGAACGCAAGAGAAATAAAATATTATCTCGGCGACATACGTGATTTTGACCGCCTGCACGAAATCTTTTCAGGCGAAAAGCCGGATATGATTTTTCACGCCGCGGCTCATAAACATGTACCGTTTATGGAAACCAATGAAAAAGAATCGATAAAAAACAATGTATTCGGAACGGAAAATGTGCTTAAAGCGGCGTATACGTGCGGAATAAAAAAATTTATTTTGGTTTCAACGGATAAAGCCGTCAACCCCACAAACGTTATGGGCGCAAGCAAGCGCCTCGCAGAACTCATGACGGGATTATTCAACGAACAAAAAGGGCTCGATACCGCCATAGTCCGCTTCGGCAATGTGCTCGGCAGCAGAGGGTCTGTCGTACCGCTTTTCCGCAAACAAATTCTCAGCGGCGGCCCGATATCCGTCACTCACCCCGAAGTTGTCCGCTATTTTATGACAATCAATGAAGCCGCGCTGCTGGTGATAAATTGCGCTGCACTATCCAAAGGCGGAGAGCGCTTTCTGCTTGATATGGGCGAACCTATTAAGATAAACAATCTGGTAAAAAAAATGATCCGGATTTACGGGTACGAGCCCGGAAAAGACATTAAAATTATTTATACCGGTCTGCGCCCAGGCGAAAAACTGTATGAAGAACTTCTGACTAAAAGCGAGGCAACAGAAGCAACCGCGAACAGTAAAATTTTTGTATGTAAGGACAAACATACCACCAGGGGTGATTTCCCGGCGTGGATAGATCATATGCACCGCAGCCTTTCCGCAATGAGTCCCGCTGAAGTCCGATCAGAAATCAAATCAATGGTACCAGAATTTGTCAGTTCGCTGTAAGTGATATTTTTTAAAAAGAATATCGTTTTTATAAGCTCGCTTTGTGCCGCGCTGGTTAGTTCTTTCTTTATTCCTCCTGACCGTCTTTACGCAAATTATTTCAGTTACCGGACACTAACCAGCCTCTTTTGCGTGCTTGCGGTAGTATGCGCGCTGAGAAACATTAATTTCTTTTCAATAATCGCCGGACATTTAGTGACGTATTTTTCCAACACCCGCAGCTGTATTTTAGCGGTGGTGTATATTACCTTTATCGGCTCAATGCTTATCGCAAACGATATGGCTCTTATTACCTTTTTGCCCCTTGGTTTTTATGTGTTAGCAGGTACAGATAATGAAAAATATGCTGCTTTTCTTTTTATTATGCAGAATATTGCCGCAAACCTGGGCGGGATGCTTACTCCTTTTGGAAATCCTCAGAATATTTATTTATACCTGTATTTCAACATTCCCGGAATTGAATTTATGCGAATTATGCTTCCTTCCTTCATTTTATCCATAGCATTAATCACAGTCTGCTGTATGTGTATAAAAAAAGGTCCTATGAAATTGCGCCATGAATATTTTTATACTCTTCCCGGTTTGCATACTCTTATTTACATTATTCTTTTTATTTTCAGCATTCTGATCATTTTTAAAATTATTCCATACCAATACGGGCTCATTATTATTCCAGTGTCTTTGTTTTTTCTTGATAAAAAATCCCTTCTGATGGTTGACTATCCGCTTCTTCTCACTTTCACGGCCTTTTTTGTTTTTGCGGGAAATGTATCCCGAATGTACACCGTACAATCCTTTTTTACTCAGTTTCTTGACAAAAGTACATTTTTATCAAGTATTGTATCCTGTCAGATAATCAGCAATGTGCCCTCTGCCATTCTTCTTTCGCAATTTACAAGTAATTACAGAGAACTTCTGACCGGAGTGAATATCGGCGGCGTCGGTACATTTTTCGCTTCTCTTGCAAGTCTCATTACTTTCAGGGAGTATCAGAGGCGGTACCCCAAAAAAATACTACAGTATTCGGTGTTATTTTTGATTTTTAACTTTTCTTTTCTTATTGTACTGACGGCTTTTCAGCACTTTATTAATAATTCGACGATGTTCCAGAATTAAATTTTTATCTTATGCGGTTCTATCGGTCAAAAATTTAATAATCATCGCCGCAAATTACAAAACCTAAAACCGCTCCGTAAGTCCGCTTGCCCGTTTAGCCGATGCGGCGGTGGTTTTACAGAAGACTTCCTCAGTGCCGCAGACAATAACCTGCGCGCGCGCTCTGGTAATGCCGGTGTATAACAGCTGCCGGGTGAGCACTCGCTCTCCATCATGAGAAAGCATAATAAGAACCCGGTCAAATTCAGACCCCTGACTTTTATGTATGGTCATTGCAAATACCGGTTCATAATCGGGCAGAAGCGCGGTAGGTATACGGCGGACATCCCCTTCGGTACCTGAAGGGAAGCATGCCTGTCCCCCGTGAATAATTCCGACGTCTCCGTTAAAGAGTCCCTGAGAATAATTATTGCGGGTGACCATTACCGGCACACCGTCACATAACCTATCTGCGGAATGAAGCAGTCCTTCCCGGTAGAGCACGCGTCTGCATAATCTGTTCATTGCCTCAACACCGTAACTTCCATGCCGTGTCGCGCAGAGGATCCGGAGTCCTTCAAGCGCTTTAAGCGCAGCGGCCTGTGCGTCACTGCGCAGCGCTTCCAAGCAGGGAAGGTATCCGTTAATAATTTCATTCCGGAGTATTTTTTCAAGATGTGCAGGTTCGGGAAGATCAATCCACAAAAGTTCATTTGAATATTTTGAAAAAATATCTCTGAACGGCCTGAAATCATTGTCTGAAGCGCAGTTGACGGCTGCAGCAAGAGCGCCGATTCCGGGGTGAGCGGCAAAGCGCCGGCTTTCAGTTAGTGTAATCATTGTTGAATCAGGAAATGCGCCTGCTGAAGCGGCTTCGCAAATATCGGCAAAAACGCTTCCCGCTTCAACTGAAGATAACTGGTCGCGGTCACCAAGCAGAATAAGTGATGCGTACGGGTTCAGGGATTGCACGAGTTGATTGGTGAGCGCAATGTCGAGCATGGAACATTCATCAACAATTACCGCATCATGCGGCAGAGGATTATCCGGTCCGATTAAAAACGTACCGGTATTTCCCTGAGCGCGGAGAAGTTTGTGTATAGTCTGTCCTTCAAAACGGCTGAGAATATCGACGATCTCCGGATTCAGGCCTTGTATTTCGTTTTGCAGAAAAAGCAGGGCCTGTCTGAGGGCTTCGCTGAGCCGGGCAGCAGCCTTACCGGTAGGTGCGGCCATGGCGATACGCATCCGGGGATTAAACACAAGAAGGAGGTATAATAAACGGACAACTGTCGTCGTTTTACCGGTTCCGGGTCCGCCGCTTAATACCGTCAGGCGGCGGCTGAGCACAGATGACGCCGCCTGACGCTGATGGGATGATTTTGTATCTGGAAAAATCTGTGTGATCAGATCATACGCGGATGTCCCGGCATCATGCACGGCTTTTTCGGCAGCAAAGGCGCGCAGAGCAGCGGCAAGTTCAGTTTCACAGGTGTGGTACCGGTGCAGATACAGTTTCCCTGAATCGTTAATGAGCATTTTGTATTCGCCGGGTTTGCCGAGCACTTCAGATTCGGCGGCAAACTTTTCCCATTCAGCACGGTCCGGAAAAGCAAGCGGCTCACCTGACGCGGTGAGGGGAATGTTCTCGCCCGCACGTTCCAGCGGATATAGACATGTATGACCAAATCCGATTTCCCGGCTTACTAAAAGAGCCCATCTGAAAGTTGTGTCCGCGAGTGATGGTTTATCCAAACGTGCGCAAAGCTCAGCGAATTCGAAGTCAAGGGCAGTAACCCCCTGCAGTAATCTCCAGTCCGTTCGGTTCACCGGTTTTCTCCGCAAAGGATAGTTTCAAATTCACGGATGACCTGTTCATCAGGCCGTGCGGAGAAAACCGGTGGTTCTGATGTTACTACACCCGTATTACGGGATAATCCTCTGAGGAAAAAATAGTACACCCCGCCGAAATGTTCTGCGTAGCGGTAATTATTCAGACGGCTTAAGAGAAACCGGTGAAGTGCGACGCTGTAAATCAGGTATTGGATATCGTACCCGGAGCTGACCATCTCTCTCTCAATTTCCGACCGGCTGTAATCCTCAAGGGCATTGGATTTCCAATCCGCGAGATAATAACGGCCGTTGTGCATAAAGACCAGATCAATAAAACCTCTCATGAAACCGGTAACATTCTGCGGATGAATCACAGGTCCTGCCGGCAAGGTACTGAACACTTGATTCCGCTGCCGTTTTAAAAAAGCATTACATTCAGTGCTCCGAAGCTCTCCGAGGGGAAAATAAAATTCCAATTCACTTATACGCTGCTGTATTTCGGCCAGACAAAATGAAGCGCAGCCGGGGGAGTTCTCTGGTATCTGCACCTTAAGCGCGGCATTCACCATTTCCGCTGCGGCGGCTTGAATTTCATCCAGTTCAGGAATACCGGGAAAATAATCTTCAGCAAGCTTCCTGATAACCTCATTAACAACGCCTGCCGCAAAGTCAGTTTGTTCGAGAATGGCGTGCAGAAAAAGGCCGGTTATATTTCCCTTAGGAAGCGCGTCCCATCGTCCGGGGTCTAAAGGGGATTTTTCAACGCTGCGGTTATTTTTTACGGCAATCCCGGACACATCAGCGATGTCTTTATTATCTTCAGTAGAATTGTCAAGACGGCTGGCAACTTCAGTTTCAGGTTCCGGAGAACCGTTGTCATGCGATTCAAGAAGACCGCTAAAGCTTGTGATACGGAAGTTCTCTTCTAATTGTCTTTTAAAGATGCGAACTGCGGCGATTTGATCTGGTTCAGTTAATGGAACCCGGTACGAGGGAAAAGCGGTTTCGTCAGTTTCTGTGATTTGAGAAGTTTCAATAAACTCGATATACTCGCTTTTCCGGTATTGTCCGGTGTCTGCGAGAAAGTAGCTGCCCGCCATTGTATTTTGTCCCTGCAACCTGCTGTTGAAATTTGCCCAAAATACATACAGCCGTTCCGCCGCGCGGGTAAGCGCTACATAAAAATGACGCCTGTTCTCTGCAATTGATTCACGCTGATGTAATTCAAGAAAACTTTCGCCGTCAATATTTGATTCGAAGTTACCGAACGCAAGTAATTCACGAGCGTTTTCCGGACTATGCACAGCCGCAGCCCGTTCGGGTTTCCGCCATTTCCTCCAGAGTCCGGGACAGAAAATAACTGGAAATTCAAGTCCTTTACTTTTATGAATAGTAAGAATTTTAACCGCATCAGCATCGGTTTCAAGGCGCAGTTCTTTATCGCCGTCTGCAGCACATTCGTTGATTTCGCCTGCAAGCCAGAGAAGAAGTTTTTCAGGATTGCGGCCCGTGGATCTTTCCTGCGCATGCAGCAATTCAGCCAAATGCAGATAGTTAGTCATCTTCCGGTCGCCGTCTTTCGCCGCCGCAATTCGTGCGCGTAACGCAGGATCCATGAGTATTTGAGAGAACATCCGGTAAAAGCCGTTCCGCCGCCATTCGTGACTGAGCGTGTTGAAATAATCGGTAAGACCTGTTCGGGCGGCGTTGTCCCTGTCCAGTACGGCTATCTTTGACGCCGGCAAGCCGCACAGCGGTGAAAGAGCAGCGCCCCGGATAAGTTTTTCTGATGCAGGATTTACAAGCGCAGAAAGGAGCCGGTAGACATCCGCAGTCTCAGAGCTTGAAAATACACTTGCGATAGAAGCAATAACCGCAGGAATCCCGTCCTGGCGGAGTATATGCTGAAATTCAGCAGCTTCGCCATTACTGTCCACAAGCACCGCGATATGGCATGGTTCAAGCGGCCGTCCGCAATACAGCAGCTCCTTCCGGGAAGCCTGCCCGAGAAGTTTTTGTATTTCAGCGCTGATCCATTTCTGGAAAAATAATGTTGCGCTCTCTTTAGAAGCGCCGGTTCCGTCCTCATTAAAATAAATATATTTAAGCGGGCGTTCATCGGCTATATTGCGCAGTAAAAGTTTTTCCGCAGCATTTTCGGGCGCGGCCGCGCGGTGGTAGGAAATAAAATCGGCAGCAAAAGGATTTTCCTTTCCCTCACCGAAGATTTCATTACACCCGGCGAGGAGACGGGGCGAGGACCTGTAATTAATGGTGAGAGTGAAGCGCTTTTTTGTTTCGTGTACCGCCTTGCGATATGTGTAAATATCACCGCCGCGAAAAGCATAGATTGCCTGCTTGGGGTCACCGATTAGAAATAACGGAAAATCAGCGCACGCACCGAACACTTTGTGAAACACAAAATACTGACGGCTGTCGGTATCCTGAAACTCATCTATCAGCACAGCATGATAACGGCCGCGAAGCGCCTCAGCCAAAGCTTCTCCTTTCGATCCGGAATCTGAGGATGCCAGAGCCCGATGAAGGTTTTCGATCAGGTCGTTAAAGGAACACTCATTGCGGGCGGCTTTTACCTTACGGACTATTTCCGGATAGGTCTGAATAAATTCAGCGGCATACGCATGCAGCAGGGTTTTTTTATAATTTTTCCATGAATGAGTGAGCGCATCAATGGCTTTGAAAAAAGGATGAGTGAGGACATCGGGATTACCATTCAGATACGCGGTTTTGAAAATAGGCTTATCCATATTTTTTTCTGAACTGAAAAGTCCGGAATAATCCAGAATGACTTCAAGCTCCGCAAAAGTAAAATCTCCTGAACAACACGCATTCAACGCAGAAAAAACGACGGCTTTCTGGTTTATAAGTTTCTCCGCCGGCGCACGGCGTCCATCACAGTTTTCAGGCTGCAGTATTAAATCGGCTTCTTTCTGCCATTTTTGTTTTTTGAAAAACCCAAGGGCGGTAATTAGTTCGCCTCTCGCGAGTTCGGGTGTTTCTCCTGGACAGGGATCAAGCAGCAGCGCTTCTTTCTTCTGCTCACGTACTCTGGCAAGTGCCGCAAAATCCTCAGGGGTGGAAAATCCGGATTGTCTGAGAATTTCCAGATCCTCCGGGGGAGCTGCCGCTATCCTGCGTCGTACAAAATCCTCTGCGGCGCTATGCAGCCAGCCGCTGTCATCTTCGATTAAACTGAGACTGTAGGTGCTCCCGCTTTCAAACGCAAATTCATTCAGTACATGCTGACAGAAACTGTGAATGGTGTAAATAGCTGCATCGTTGATGCAGAAAAGCGCCTGTCGAACGCGCCGGAGCAATTCGGCTTCGCCTATGATGTCCCGCAGAAAAAATAACCAATTTTCAAAAGCAGCATTATCTCCTGATTTTTTTTCATTTTCCGGCGCGCAAAGCAGTGTCTCTGCCTCAACCAGACGGCGGCGCATCCGGTCTTTTAATTCGGCAGTAGCGGAACGGGTAAAGGTGGAAATTAAAATTTTTTCAATGGGAATTATTCCTTTTCCGTTTTTCTTTCCCTCGAGTAAAAGCCTCAAAGCAATAATAATGATGCTGTACGTTTTCCCGGTACCTGCGCTTGCTTCAATGACCGTCCGCTGATAGAGCGGGCTTTTATACGCATCAAATGGATGGGGGGCGCGGTGTGTCATGCGTTTTCCATTATAAGACCCTGCCATAGTTCACGCGAGAGACGGTGAAACAAAGCAGAAATTTCCCCGACTGATCCCTGAAGGAATGCGGAATCCTCTATCGGCTCCCTAGCTATAGACTGAAAATCAAGGTCTGGAAAAACTTCAGCATACCATGGCGACTGAGAAGATTCTCCCCTGGTATTGTAACCATCGCCCCATCTGGCCGGCGTATACTCAAGATTACCGAGACGAAGAATTTTTTCCTTGGTTTTTTTATTCATCGGCACATAATTACAGACCGGCCATAGAGAGGTTTCCGGGAAAAAGGGTAAAGCCCGTCTGCGGCCGAGCAGCCAGCAGTCAAAAAACCGGTTAAGATATCCTGATGTTTTTGGTGTCTTTAAAAAAACTCCCGTCGAATGAGTATTGGTGATAATCGCCGCGCGCTCGACAGCTTCGTCAGAAGCCCCCTCCCTGATAATAAGCAGTTTCAGCCAGCTTTCAAGAAGGTGCCGGGCTTTCAGGTTTGAAGGATATACACTTACGAGGGTATTGCCGAATATACCCGGGATAAAACCTTCTACTGCAACCCCGCAGTCACCGATATGTGTTTTCACCGTCACACGCCGCTCAGAAAAACCAGCGGTGATATCGAGAAACCCGCGGGTAATCGAAATTGCTTCCTGCAGCGGGTCCTGTACACAAATCTGCCCTAGGTTAGCTGCGGGCACAGTACTTTGCGCCTGCAGAACGCGCACCAGATTATCAACATCCGCATTCTTTACGGAGAAATCAGTTTCGACACTGTGTAAAAGCTCAGCGCTCCGTCGAAGATGCCAATGCAGGGTTTCCCGCAGTGAATAACTATCCAGTCCCTTTACAGCGAAACATTCTTCGGGTTCGGTATTTTCTTCCGGAACAGGCAGTGACAGACCAAGGATTTCCTGACAAAAGTTCTTACAGGGATTTGTAAAAAAGCGTATAAACTCCGCCGGGGAGAGGAAAATACCGGAACGGGGTATCTGCGCTTCAGGCAGCATGAGCGCAGCAATCCCGCTTACTGTCGTTAATTCATTTCCGGCCGGTTTTATTTCAGGAATAAGAGGAAAGTTTTCCCCCCTGTAGGTGAATAGCCGTGGGTCGGCATGAGTAAGATATGCGCGTGAGAAAGGCTGAAGGGGATGCCCGGTGATAATCATCACGGATAGTTTTTTTATGTCCCCGGTTTCGCTTACTGCGCCGCCGGGGAAAAGCGCATCAAGTCTTTCGAGCAGCAATGTGAGCGGCAGCGCGGGAAGCCGTGGAGAATTATCACCGGGACTCCGGCCGGTATAACTAAGATATAATTTCTCGCGTGCGCAGAGAATAATTTCAAGAAAAAGATATTCATCTCCGGCGCGGGTATCCCGGTCGCCCGGACGCGGCTGGCGGGCGATGAGATCATAACTGAGTTGTGTATTCTGCCGCGGGAAAATTCCGTCATTAAGTCCGAGAAGACAGATCACACGCCAGGGGATCGCCCTGAGCGGCTGCATGGTACAAATAGTTACTCCGTGGCAGAGAAATCCTCCTGGAATAGTATCCTGTCCAAGGCGTTCTTCCATGTGAAGGCGTACAACCGTGAAAGAAAGTTTTTCGGTTAAGCCTCCGGCATGCACATGTTCATTAAAAGTTCTGATAAGAGTCTGTATCCGCCGCAGATCCGCAAGTCCTTCGATAAGCGGCGCAAAGAAAATTTCCAGCATTCTGCTGAAAAATCCAGCCCACTCAACGGAAGTTCCGGACACACTGCTTTGGATATGAAGAGAGCGAAGCGCGCGGAAATAATCCAGAAAACGGCCGAGAATTTCAGCGATCTGGCGGGAGATACCTTCAGCAGGAAGAATTGAGACGGTATTTGTACCGGTAAAAGAAAACCCATCAGCGGAGGCACAGGCATAACCGGCTAAAAGCCGATTGATGCCGTTTTCCCATGTCGCATATGCATCAGCGGGAAATTCCATTTCCTCGCGGTGCGTCACATCAAGCCCCCAGCGAATTCCAGATTCACTGAGTAAATCTCGCACCAGAAGTAATTCATCAGGTTCGATTTTGAATTTGCTTTGCACCGCAGAGCAATTAAGCGGCGCCAGAACATCGCTGAAGATGAATCGGGAACCGCAGAGATTTAGTAATTGTATGAACGCATCAGGAATACCGCAACCGGAAAGAACAGGTCTGTCAGTAATGGAGAAAGGAATGCTTTTTTTTGCAGAAGATATTACCTCAGTAGAAAAAACGGCTTCCAGGAAAGGAGCATATGCAGGAAGATCAGGAGTCATCACAAGAATATCTTCGGGTGTAAGGGAATCATCGTTATCCAGCCAGAAGAGAATATGATCATGGAGAACTTCAGCCTCCCTGCGAGGCCCATGACAACTCACTGCCTGTATGGAATCATCAGGCACAATTGGTTTTGACTGCGGCGAGGAAGGGATTCCCCCACTGAGAATATCGTCATGCACTGCCGAAAGAAGTGTTGTGCCTCTGTTTGAAACCTGTACCTTTCCCGTTGGCTCACCCGGAAAAAAATAATGTGCCTTACGGATATCAGGAAAATATTCCAGAATACCGGAAAAAAAATCCCTGCCTGTCCGGCCGAGCACGGTACGCAAATTCGCCGGATCAGCTTCGTTTTGTACCGGGGATACTGTATTCTTTTCCGGCAATCCAGCCTGATACGGGGAGAGCAGGTAAAAATTTACTGTGGTGTGCGGGGCTAAGGCAGCCGCTAACCTGAGATAAAATGAAGGAAGTACTGATATTCCAAAAAAATGAATCGCCTTTGGTACATTGTGACACTCGCCGCGGCGCAGCGCGTCCGTCAGTTCGGTTAACTGTGTGATGCGGGTACGCTGCCTGGGAGGAGAGACCAGTCTGTACAAACAACGCTGCCAGGCTTCAGCGGCCGCGAGGCGATCAGGAAATTCAACAGGATTATTTTTTTGCCACTCTTCAATGACATCGGGACGGTAAATATTATACTGATCAAAAAGGTCAGCGATGCGCACTGCGAGTCGGTAACCTTTCAGGGGGAAATTATATTCCGGCGCATCAAGGTATTCACTCAGGATACCAAGTTCCGGAAATGTCTTCAGGTCAGGACGTAAGAGCTGCTGATAAATTGCCCAGGTATATGTAGAACTGTCGGCCACAGGCTGAGTGGTATTTTCATGAATGGAACAGTTTTTATTATACAGATCACTGAGAAGCCCTGCAGGTTGTAGAAAATTGACGTGTGTGCAGATTCCCTTTTTTTCCGCAATACGGAGACTGACCCACCTGGACATGGCGGCAGTCTGCACCACGGCTACAGCCGGTTGTAACGGAGAAAGCCCGTCAAATAGCCGTTCGCAGAGAGGAGCGACGAGTTGATTAAGCGAGGATGAAGTAAAGAGTTGCAGCGACATATGGTGGTGAAGTCATTATACAATGAAAGATTTTCGCCGATAATCAGGTTTCTGGTCTGAAAACTTACGGCTTGACCGCTACTCTTTCCACGGCATTGGAGCGTACATCTATATAGCCGGCAAAGCCCAGTTTTTTTGTTTTTGCCAGTAAAAATTCACGGGAAAATCGCAGCATTTCCCCCTCCCGCACAAGAGACTGGGGGTAATGCAGACTGAAACGCTGATCAAAAATATTCGTAGCAGGCAAGCCATATAAAGCGGGTCGTTCACTGAGGGAGGGAACCATTAACGGAGCGTGTGTCGGAAATAACTCCCAGAAATGATGCTGGTCTTTAGCGATATAGATGCAGTAACCGCGGGTGGACTTATCAGCGCGGATCATTTGCAGGCTTTTTACATAAGGTGCAAATACCGTACAAGGCTGGTAGCGGCGCGCGGTGCGTCCATCCTTCAGACATTCAAGCAAATAAAAAGGAGTATTAAAAATACCACCTAAAATCCCGCCCGCGAAAATCAGCGCGTACACAATCCGCAGCGGATTTCTGAAGCGTCCCGGTTCTGTTTGTTCTTCCGGGAGTTTAAGATAACTGAGCAGAAAGATAAGAGCCGCGAACATTGAAACATTGGAAAAATAATATTCACCACTCCACATAGCTCTTGCGAGAAAACTGAAATATCCCACGGCTATGGTAGCTGATATTATAAGAAAATCCTTGAGCTGACAAAACTCCCGTTTTTTCAGATTGAAAAAAGTGACTCCGGTTACCGCTAAAGCCAGACAAGGAAAAAAAAAGTGAAAGACCGGAACCAAAGCGAGATACACCCAGGGAGGGAAGGAGTTCGGGAGCGAAAAATTCTCCAGGATAAAGCAATCCAAAAAGTTACCGCGAACTGCAGGCCCTGTATGTACAGTTGTAGAAAAAAACTTAATATAATAGAGCGCCATTACCGCGAAAATACCTATTTTAAAAAATTTCTGAAGCCAGGGTTCTTTTTCTGCGCAAAAAACCTGCACAGTGAGCATACTGAAAGCTACCGCTCCCACACTTATTTTCGCGCAAAAAAGCAGGAGCAGCCACAAAAGCCCTTTAAGTACCGGATAACTGCCGCTGCGACGGAAAAAAGTAGCGGCAAAACCGCTTAATAGAAGGAGACTTATAATATAAGATTCTGACACGAGATAACTGTCCCAATGCGCGAAACGATACATTAGCCCGCCCCGTCTAAAACCCAAAAAACCGACAAAACAAAGCACCAGCAGCGCCACCCGCAGATTAAAAACACGGCGGGTCGGCGCAGGACTTATGCACTGCGCCGCGCTTAACAATGCGTAGAACAGCAGGGGAATAAATACCAGGGCAGTCAAGGTGCCATAACTTTCCAGTACGGATTCTCCTAACCAGCAGGAAATACTGCCGTATAAAAAATTTGAAAGAAAATGATTGGGGAAAACAGGCAGCCCGTGGAGACCAGTGGAAGACAGGAAGTTTTCTTTGAGCATTGCGGCCCAACTGGCATGATAAAGCACATCAGTATTAATACGTGCGGATAATAGTCCATTATTTATCATAAAATTTACATAAGTCATGCCCCGCAAGGAGAGTGGCGACAGAAGAAAAGCCCCGAAAACAAGCAGCAGCAAATCGCTCACCATGAGCGCAGGTCTGTTTTTTAGTATTTCTTTAATAAGAAAAAAAAACATTATCAGAACCATGCCAACAAGCAAAACAGGTGTGCCGATAATAATTCCGCTGCCCAGAACCGCAAAAAGTAATAAAAGACGCCGAGGAAAAGACCACTGTCGTAAATGCCCCAGTGCCATACATACTGCGATAAAAAAACTGAGCAGAAGCCCCTTAGCTAAAAGTAACGCGGGTATTTCTCCGCGGCTTAACGCTGACATCCAGCAAAGTGCCCCCATCCAACAAAGCACCCCCACACTGTTGCCAAGAAAAAGCAAGACCAACTGCAAACCAAAATTTGGTTTGGCTTCGTTTGACTTGCTGAGTTTCATATTTTTTTGCTGAATACCGGTCGTTTGGACCTGCTGCCAAGGCTTGTAAAAAAGACAGTTATTATCAGCAGAATCATCCGCAGGGCTAAGTTAAATGTTTTCATCATACTGCCGGTAACCATGGAGACACCGACCCGTTCATGGTAACTCAGAGGAATTTCTACCAGAGAAAAACCATGTACAATGGTTAACAACATGAGTTCCGGACCGAAATGAGAAGAACCTATGGTAAATTTATCTTTTATACTGCTATGCACATGACGCTTCATAAGTTTGTAAGTGCAGCCCACATCGGTCAACCGGGAGGTATTAAAAAGATTCTGAAGCAGTTTGGCTACCAGCACATTGCCAAAACGCATATACCACTCCATATTTGCGCCGTGACTTATCAGCGCCACATTGGTACGAGTCCCCCAGACACAGTCAAAATCATCTGAATAGACAAGCAGCTTTAAAATATCAGCCGCCTCAAAGGTGCCGTCCGGTTCACACAATACCAGAAGCTCCCCGGTCGCGGCGCAAAGCCCGGCCTGTAAGGCATAACCATAACCCTGTTTGGTTTCAATTATCTGAATAGCTCTGGTTTGCAGGATCTCCTCACTGGTTCCGGCGGCAGCATTATTATTGACGGCTATTACTTCGTCCACATAGCCGGTATCGAAAAAGGCGTTTATTACAGCACGAATTGAATCTTTTTCGTTATAGGTCGGCAGTATAACAGATACTTTCTGATTTTTCCACATCGTTTATTCCTGAATTTTGCGGCTTACAATTAAAAACTGTCCTGCCATAATTTTAAAAGGTAAGTGTAAATACGCACGGATAAGAAGTGCGGACTTGGGCAGAGGGCTTTTAAGAGTAGCCGGTAAAAAACGCGGCACACATGTCTCGCAGACAAAGCCCTTAGCAGCCAGTAAGTTTTTAAAAGATTCTGCAGTAAATACCTGTCGATGGGTTTGATCATCAAAATAGTGTTTTTTATAATACGTATAGTTTGGCTGCATTACAACTAAGCGCCCGCCCGGCTTTAGAGCTTTAAAAAACCGCTCAAAGGTACGATCCAGGTCAGCCGATGATAAATGTTCAAAAAAATGGCTGGCAAAAACCACATCCAGACTATGAGGAGGAAGAGGAAGTGCATCAGTTGATAGTTGCTTAAAAACTTTTACATCTGGTGCGGCGTATTTGTCCAGGTCATAAAAAACATCCAGCGCATATTTCTGTGCAGCAGAAATATTGTTAATGAAATCACAATAGCCGGCGCCCAATTCCAGTACGTGTGAAGTCACGGGAATAAAACGCTGCAGGTAACGTGTCAGCTCTTTCCATACTATGGCCCGGTTTTTATCGAACTTAAGCCGGGTTTCAAAATAACTGCCGGACAGAGTTTTTTGACGGCGGGCAATCAGAAAAAAAAGAAGTTTCTTAGCCATAATTTCCAAAGGAAAAGCCGTAAAATGATGCTTGAACCGAAAACGCGCCAAGGGCCGGTAACAGTGTATCCCCAGCCGTATCAGTTTGAAAAAGAGACTGCTGGAAACCAAATGCAGCCCCAGCTTCCTGTCTATAAAATAACTGGTTATATAGAGGGTATTAAGCACTCTGATAAGCCTGGGAGTAAGCCACGGCAGACTGGCGGCGCTGTTGTCCGGCCCGAAATCACCCCAGTCGCGCAGAGTTTCCGGCGGCGTATACCCATATTCCACTGAGAGCCGGAAAAGTTCGCTACCCGGGTAAGGGGTAAACTGATTATACAAGGTCATATGACAATTGGGATTATCTTCTAAAAGTTTGAAGACCAGATTAGTGCTCATGAAAATATCTTCTTCGGTTTCGGTGGGCAGGCCGGAAAAAAAGTTATAAGTCGGATGAATGGTAGGATAGTCTTTGAGCTTCAGATTGGCGCTGATTATCTGATCAACTGTAATACCTTTTTTCATAAGCTTCAGAATACGGGGAGAACCCGACTCGGCGCCAATGTGCAGATTGCGCGTTCCCAAAGCGGCCATTATTTCGAGAGTTTCCGCATCCATCCTGCAAATATCGTCAATGCGTACCCCGCGAAAGTCAAAAGTAGCCGGCCATTTTTTCTTCTGCAAAGCGCGCAACAGCGTTTTCGCCCGTGATTTATCTATGAAAAAATCATCATCTAACAGACAAATAATTCCGGGATTGAATTTTTCCATCGCGAGTTCCAGCGCCCGTAAGGAGCTTTCCACACTGAGTTTACGCCAGCGGCGTCCGGAAATAGCGGGCGCGTAGCAAAAGGCGCAATTGTGCGGGCAGCCTCTGCTGGTCATTACGGAGATTACCTTTTCCTCATAACCTTTGCGGGTATAATTATCTATGTTAATAAGATCGTAAGGCAAAGGGGGAATTGTTTCCAGATCAATCTGTTCACGGGCGGGGTTATGCCGCAACTGACCATTAACTTTGTAACTCAGGCCTTTAACACCGGAGAGATCTGCCCGTGCTTCCAGTGCGGTTACCAGTTCATACAAAGTCTGCTCGCCATCACCCTGTACAACCATATCGACCATAGGATCAGCAAGAGTCTGTTCCGGTAAAATAGTGGGATGAATACCGCCCCACACAACCGGCACCCGGGAATTATTTTTTACTACTTCAGAAACCTGCAGCCCAAAACGAATAGGCGCTCCGGACATGACGGTTACCCCTGCACAAAGAGGGTTCTTGCTGAGTTCATAAAGTAATTTTTCTTTCCAGTCGTATTCTACCCGCTGGTCTATTATTAATACTTCATATCCTCTGTTTTTGATAATGGCCGCCACATACAACAGACTTAAGGGGATATCCTTGATTACTTCGTCGTAGACACCGGATTTGGGCTGAATTAAGACAACTCTTCTGGCCATGGTATAACCTTATTATGCAATTTCGTAAGGAAGCATTTCATGCAGACACGCACTGAGACTTTGCCTCCAATGCGGTAAAGTTACCCCAAAAGTTTTTTTAAACCTGGTTTTATCGAGCACCGTATACCACGGGCGAGGAGCCGGCAGCGGATACTCCGCAGTCTGTACTGGTAAGACCCGGCAGTTTAATCCGGCGGCACGTACAATTTCTACAGCAAAATCATACCAGGAACACACACCTTCATTAGAGTAATTGTAGGTGCCGTATACCGGTGGTGTATCCCCGGCAAGAACTTGCACTACAGTCATAATTGCCTTAGCCAGGTCCCGGGCCCAGGTTGGCGTACCAGTCTGGTCATACACAACATGGAGTGACTGTTTCAGGGAGGCATGCCGTAGAATAGTTTTAACGAAATTTTTACCAAAACAGGAATATAACCAGGCGGTACGTAAAATGATCGTTGCAGGATGGGCACGGGCAGCTCTTTCTCCGGAAAGTTTGGTCTGACCGTACACACTGCACGGTCCGGGCGCATCCTGTTCATGGCATGGATGAGGAACCTCTCCAGAGTAAATAAAGTCAGTGGAGAGGTGTATCAGACGGCAGGTACTGCCCTTAAGCGCAGTTATAATATTTTCAATTGCGGTACTGTTTACGAGCGAGGCCTTTTCACTTTCAGTTTCGGCTTTGTCTACCTGAGTATACGCCGCTGTATTTATCAGATAATCGGGCGACATACTTTGGCAATACCCCGCGAGCTGCCCGGGATTGGTTATATCCAGTGTATCGACATCAGTAAAAGTAAAGGAAAAATCAGGAAAAGATGCGGCTAATCGGGACAATTCCTGCCCCAGCTGTCCACGACCGCCGGTAATGAGAATTTTCTGAGAAGCCACAGTTCAGGGAATAAAATTATTGTCAGCGTCAGCAAAGCTTGGGTGAGCGAGGTCTCTCTCACTGATAATCGGCAAAGTATTGCCCAGACGCCAGTCAATGCCCAGATCAGGATCGTCAAAGCGAATGCCTCTTTCCTGAGCCGGGGTGTAAAAGTTATCGCATTTATATTGAATGATGGCAATGGGACTGATAACTGAAAACCCATGGGCAAACCCCCTGGGTATGAAAAGATATACATGTTCCAGGCCGTCAAGTTCCAGACTGAACCACTTGCCAAAAGTGTCCGACCATGGACGGATATCCACCGCCACATCCAGAATTTTCCCGCTTACCACCCGCAGTAACTTCGCCTGTGCTGCCGGCTGCAGCTGATAGTGTAAACCACGTAACACTCCTCTTGCAGACCTGGATTCATTGTCCTGCACCGGTGTGAAAAACAGACCGGCCTTTTCAAATACTGACTGATTAAAACTTTCGAGAAAGTAACCACGTTCGTCTGTATGCACCTTTGGTTTAATAATGAATAAACCATCAAAGCTGGTCTTAATAATCTCCATTTTTCATACTTATTTTATCGTTTTTCTGAAAAAAAGTCAATTTTCCCTATCTTACCTTGCAATCCCGGCAGGGCAAACGTCTATCAAAAAAAACGAGAAATACCCCTGAAACTTAAAGTTTGCGTTTCCCATGGCAATCCTGGCAAGCGAGGGTTTTGCCAAACACTTTATTTAATGATAGAATGCGTTATGGGTTATTACAGTCGCGGCGGGAGCTCATTCCTGCAAAATCTTCCAAAGGGAATCAAAACTCTTCTTTTTATCAACGTTGTGGTGTATGTTCTGCAAATGTTTTTCAATCTTTCACGATCACATGTATTTATTGACTTATTTGCAATTAATCTTCTTTCCATAAAAAATCTTGCGGTATGGCAATTTGTCACATACATGTTCCTGCACGGCTCATTCTGGCATTTGTTTTTTAATATGTTTGTTCTCATGGTTTTCGGCCGTGAAATCGAAGAATACTGGGGAACAAGGATATTCACCAGATACTACCTAATCTGCGGCATTGGAGCAGGTTTTTTTATTTTTTTAATAGATTCGCTCCGTGCGGGCAGCGGGCACCCCATAGGCTATACTCTCGGCGCAAGCGGCGCCATCTTCGGACTGATGCTCGCGTACGCGCTGTTTTACCCGAACCGTGAGCTCATTATATTCCCAATACCTTTTCCGATTAAAACCAAATACATGATACTCGGGTACGCAGCTTATTCACTTATTCCGCTGATTTTCCCGAATGCGTATGCGCAGGGCATCTCGCATGCCGGTCATCTCGGCGGGCTCATCAGCGGTGTTATTTATTTTCGCCTGAAAAAAAAAGATTATAATTACAGATCAGGAAATAATACTCTTGATGATTTTTTTGATAAATGCCGGCAGATACTTGGTCTCCGCAGCAGAGCCGGTTTTGTAAAGGAACAAAAAAAAACAGGTTTTACATCAGATCTTTTTTCAGGAATAAAGTTTAAAAAGAACAATACGTTAAATCTGAATATTGACGAGTTGACCGATAGTAAAATCGAGGATACGATAGATATTCTTCTTGAAAAAATTTCACAAAAAGGACTAAAAAGCCTCAGCATGGAAGAACAGCTTTTTCTAGATAAAGCAGCAAGGCTTTTCCGGCATAAATTCCCGAGCTGAAATCAGAATCGTTTTCCGCTGCTAATCTACCGCAGGAATTTCACACTGAAATATCAGCGTGTATTAGCGGCTCTCTGTAATATTAATGCAGCTTCCGGAGAATCTGCATATTCTCTTTTTATTACCGATAATACCCTTTTGGCGCGTGCATGTTCACCTGTTGCCGAATATAAATAATACAACAGTACCGTCCTTTCGGCTCCCTGCATGTTGCTTTTAACGGAATAATCATAACACACACGGTACTCTTTCAGATAAAAACTCACCCAGGCCAATGTAAGGTATGCGCGCGAAGAAAAATCATCTTCTCTTTTATATAATTTAATAAATTTTTCAAGTTCTTCTTTTGCTTTATAATAATCACCTTTCATATAAAAAATCCGGCCTGCGTAAAACGAGGAAATTTTCGTGTTACTTGACAGATATTTCTGCAGCGCCTCATCATACCTTCCTGAAAAATCAAGAATTCTTCCTTCTTCCAGTCCAATGAGATGGGCATACTGTGTTTCTCCGGAAAATGTGCCGGCTATCCGGAGGAAAGAAAGCTTCAGTTCAGCATTATAAATCTGCAGACTCAACTCAAGAAGGTTTTTTGATAATGCCGGCTGAGAATGAAAATTTCCCGCGTAATTGGAAACATATTCAAAGAGAAATGCTTCCTGTCTGTTTCCGGCAAGACGCTGGGCAGTGGTAATAAATTCACGGTAATCTGCGGGGCGGATCGGAAAAACCGGCGCGCTGAAAATGAAGAAAAAGAAAATTATTTTTTTGAAATTTTCCCTGATAATTTTTGTCCCTCCGTGTGTCGCCCGGAAAGACTCATTTTGCGTTGCAAAATGATATATCATTACTGCGCTGCAGATTAAACCGTGTACACTGCGCGATAAAAGATTCGATGGCTATATTATTACATAATTTTCCGTCAAGAGTACGGACACTGACGGATCGGCCGTCGGACTCTTTTTGACCCAGAGTGAGAATAACAGGAATATGCCCGATCTGCGCGTCTCTCACTTTTCGTTTCAGCGTTTCATTACGGGTGTCAAGATTTGCTCTTAATCCTGACTTGATACAGGATTGCCTGACCTGTTCCGCCCATTCGAGAATGCCGTCATGTACGGTGAGAATTCTTATTTGTTCAGGAGAAAGCCAGAAGGGGAAACGTCCTGCGTACTTTTCAATCAGTGCGGCAATTGTTCTCTCATAACACCCTATTGATGAACGGTGAATAACAATCGGTCTTTTGCTGCTGCCGTCCTGATCAACATACGTCATATTAAATCTTTCCGGCAGAGCAAAATCAATCTGTACAGTAATAACGGTATCTTCTTTACCCCAGACGTTTTTCATCTGAAGGTCAAGTTTAGGGCCGTAAAATGCAGCTTCTCCATCAGCTTCGCGGTACGCTATTGAATTTTTGATAAGAATATTTTTTAAAATATTCTGTGATTCTTCCCACATTGAAGGATTATCAATATATTTACTCCGGTTTGACGGATCCCACTTGGAAAAGCGGTACCAATATTCAGTAAGGCCGATAGTTTTCATGACGTAATGTATCAGATCCAGCACACCTCGGAATTCTTCTTCGAGCTGATCCGGCCTGCAGATAATATGTCCTTCACTTAATGTAAATTGACGAAGCCGGGCAAGACCATGCATTTCTCCGGATGATTCGTTTCGGAATAAAACAGATGATTCGGCAAATCGGATCGGAAGATCGCGGTAACTGTTTAAACGGCGGTTATACAGCAGAAATTGAAACGGACACGTCATCGGCCGCAAAGCCATCGCATCCGGTGAGGCGTCATCCCCGATAATAAACATTCCGTCACGGTAATGATCCCAATGCCCGGAAATCCGGTATAAATCACTTTTTGCGAGATATGGAGTAGAAGTATATTGATAACCCCGGGAAATTTCTTCATCCTCAATGAAACGCTGCAAGACCATTTTCAGTACCGTTCCTTTGGGAGTAAAAAGAGGAAGTCCCTGACCGACATTTTTATCAGTAATATACAGGTCGAGTTCTTTTGCCAGTTTCCCATGATCGCGGTTTTCCGCATCCTCAAGGTTTTTCAGATATTCTTTCAGCGTTTTATCATTGGGGAAACATACGCCGTAAATTCGCGTGAGCATTTTATTTTTTTCATCTCCGCGCCAGTATGCTCCGGCAAGCCGCATCAGTTTATATGCTTTCACATATCCGCTGTGCGGAACATGAGGACCCCGGCACAGGTCTGAAAAACCATCCAGTTCATAAACGGATATTGATTCATGAGCGGGAAGCGCATGAATCAATTCAAGTTTATACGGCTCGGCTGAAAATAGTTTTATCGCCTCTTCACGTGATATTTCCCGACGTATAAAAGAAATTTTCGATGAAATTATTTCACGCATTTTATTTTCGATTTGAGCAAAATCGGTATTTTTTAAATCGACGTTATCGAAATCGTAATAAAATCCTTCTTCAATGACAGGCCCTATTGCAAGCAGCGCGCCGGGAAAAATCGCGCGAACCGCGCTGGCCATAATATGCGCGCAGCTGTGCCGCATTACTTCCAGACCTTCCGGGTCACGCAAAGTGAGTAACCGGAGACTTCCGCCGGAGACAAGCGTCCTGCGCAGGTCGCAAATTTCACCGTTCACTACTGCGGCAACGGCAGTATCTGCCAGATTTTGATTGATACGCGCTGCCGCCTCAGCAATACTGATTCCTGAATCAAATTGTCTGCTGCTGCCGTCGGGGAGTGTTATTTCCATTATTATTTTACTCTCTGTTTTAAACTATTGATTATTTAACCGTGAGAGAAGATCGGAAAAATATGCTGCCTCACGCGGAGCGCCATGCCGGAAAGGAAAAATATTATCACCGGCTATTCTAGGAACAACATGCAGATGTACATGTCCAATTGTCTGACCCGCGTCTTTACCGTTGTTGATAAATAAATTATAATCGGTAAACGTGAGTATTTTCATGAGCTTACTGACAATTTTTTTTGCAGCAGGCAGCATTACAGAAAGAGTTTCATCCGGGAGATTATGAATTTTATCATGATGCTTCCGGCTGATAAGCAAAGTATGCCCGTCCGCAACCGGGAACGCATCAAGAATTGCAATATACTGCGGGTCTTCCTCGATTACTGCCGCAGGAATTTTTTTAGCAATTATATTACAAAAAAGACAATCCTCACGGCTATTTACTATGTTCATGACAAATCCTTCATTTTAATTTTTTAAACCATATGTATCACGGTATACTTTTACCGCATCCATTTGCGCAGGTGTAAGGAGATCGCGATCCGTTACTTCCTTAAGTACTTCGTCTATGGTGACTAATGAAATGACAGGTATGGAATACTTTTGTTGAATTTCTACAACCGCGCTGGTGCGGTCTATCCTGGTCTCCTGCCGGTCTACGGATATAATCACCGCTTTCACTGCCGGATTTCCCGCCGCCGATAAAATTGCAATAGAATCGCTTACGCTTAGTCCTGCGGTAATTACATCGTCGACTATTACAACACTGTTTTCCGGTGTCATCTTCATGCCCACAAGAAGATTACCCTCCCCATGATCTTTGACTTCTTTTCTGTTAAATGCATACCCGACGCTGTTTCCGGTTATTTCGCAATAGGCGCACGAAGCTGAAACTGCGAGAGGGATGCCTTTATATGACGGTCCAAAAATACAGTCCGGTGTAAAATTATGCTGAATAATACAGCGCGCATAATACCGTCCCAGTTCGGCAATATCTTTTCCAATAAAAAAACTTCCGGTATTGATAAAATAAGGAGAGATTCTCCCGCTTTTTGTAGTAAATGAGCCGAATTTTAACGCTCCGCGGCTTAGTAAAAAGGAAATAAAATTTCTTTTTAAATCATCCATATGTTGCTCTTTTTGTGTTATGCTTTTTAAAATTCCGTTCTATGGTTAATAGTATTCAATTATCCGGATTCAGTACTGAATTGGTTCCTTCTGCGTCAGTACCCGGAAGAACACTTTCTGTTTCTGCATATATTTCAACCTCCATTTCGTCGGCTAACTCATTATACACATCTGCACTCTTTGAATAAATTCCGGCTTTTAATGCATCAGCATATACTAAGCTGCGGCATTGTTCCAGTGGAATGATTTCACCGCTTTGGATATCAATATACCTGCTTTGATGTTTTGCATAAAACCTGTTCACCGCTCTTTCATCAACATTAAGTTTTCGGGACAATTCATTTAAAAGATACTGATTAATAACTGCCTCTTTTCTTAAAATATTCATTTCGGTAATATACTCTTTTTTCCGATCGTATCCATTCATCAATGCTTTCCGGTACAACATTTCATTTAAAAGATACATTTTAATTCGTTTCACCTGGTCAGTCTGTTCAGGTTTTCCTTTCATTAAGGTCATATCGAAGTAACGATTAACTTCATCAATAGTTACAGTTGTATGTCCAATTCTCGCTACGGCCGATGTGATATCCCCCGCGCCGATAGCAGTTTTCCGGGTAAGCTCCATTGACGCCTCATTTCTGCGGCCTAAATGTTCGAGACACTGGATTATTTTCCGTTCTGTTTCCTCACGCATAACCGTATCTTCAAGAAGATGCCGGGCAATGAGATACGCCGCGAGCGCGTCCTCATACTGTATAAGGGACTCCATATACAAATCACCGATGGTGTAATAAATGCTGGCCTTTTTTTCTTTACCGGCAAAGCGGTTTCGCTCAAGATAGAGTTTGTAGTTCTCGATAGCCTGAATATACATATCACGGCTTCTTAAAAGATTTGCATATTCAAGATTGTCGTTATCGAGAATAGATGGAATAATTCTTAAATCTGCAAGCACAAGGTAAGCTACGCATACCGCATTTAAAAATAAAATTAAAAAAAGATATTTTTTTACCATTTCTTTTAAATACATAACCATTTTACCACCTGCTCCGCTTTGCGTATTGTATGTTCATGCCCAAACTTTTTTTGCTTTTTTTCTGAAAAATCTCACAAGCGCGTCAAAATAATTTTCCCCAAGATTGAGATTAACATATCCTATCGCATGACGTTTAAATATTTTTTCCAATTCATCCCTGAATTGACGGTTAGCCGATGTGTACCGTTTAAGGAAAACCGCATCAGAAGTATCAATTATCATCGCATTCTGTGTTTCGGCATCTTCGAGTTCAATCAAACCGATATCCGGAAATGACATTTCACGGGGATCAGTAATTTTGATTGCGGTAAAATCGTGTCTTCGGCCAGCCAGTTTGAGAGGAAGAGAAAAGTTTTCTGAAAGCATATCTGAAATTAAAAATACCACACCCCGCTTCCTCTGTACACGGTTCAGGAAATCTATCACCATCCCAATATCCGTTTTTTTGCTTACGGTTTGAAAAAAAAGGATTTCACGGATTATCCTCAGGGCATGTATACGGCCCTTCTTGGGAGGGATATATTTTTCGATTTGACCTGTGAAAACAACCAATCCGACTTTATCATTGTTGCGCACCGCCGCGAAAGCAAGAAGGGCAGCTATTTCAGCCGCGGCCTCTCCTTTGAGCACTCCTGTACTCCCGAATTCGTTTGATGCAGAGGCATCAAAAAGAATCATTGAAGTAAGTTCTCTTTCCTCCCGGTAACGTTTGATATACGGAGCATTCATCCTTGCGCTCACATTCCAGTCAATATCCCGCACATCATCCCCGTATTCATAGCTGCGCACTTCATCGAATTCCATCCCGCGGCCTTTAAATGATGAATGATATTCTCCGGAAAATACCGAATTCACAATCCTTTTAGTGCGGATTTCTATCCTGCGGATTTTTTTTAAAATTTCTCTGGTTTTTTCATTCAACGCGGTACATAATCTCTTTTAAAAAACTGCTATCCAACTATTTCATCGTTTTTCCGCAAAAAATTACGGAGTCTCAACTGTTTCAAATATTTTTCTGAGAATGTCCTCAGTAGTTATTGACTCTGCTTCTGCTTCATAACTGAGAATGATTCTATGGCGGAGAATATCATAGGCAACCGCTTTAATATCTTCAGTTTTAACATATGAATCCCCCTGAAGAAGCGCGTACGCCTTGGCCGCCTTAACAAGATAAATAGACGCACGGGGCGAAGCGCCGTAACTGATGAGTGATTTATCCAAACCGTACTTATCCGGATTGCGCGTTGCGCTTATTAACTCTATGATGTAGCCATAGAGCCTTTCGTCTATGTATACTTTTTCGACCAATTTTTTCATACGCGCAATATGGTCACCGGTAAGAACTTGCGCGGGATTTGTGTTTTCTCCGGACGTTTTGCGTTTGATAATCTCTATTTCATCGGCTGAAGAAGGATATGTTACTTTAACTTTAAACATAAACCTGTCAACCTGGGCTTCGGGGAGCGGATATGTACCTTCCTGTTCAATTGGATTTTGTGTAGCGAGAACGATATATGGTTCAGACAAAGGATATGTTGTATCTGCAATAGTAATCTGACGCTCCTGCATTGCTTCAAGCAGAGCCGACTGTACTTTTGAAGGTGCTCTATTAATTTCGTCAGCGAGGATAATATTACTGAAAAGAGGTCCTTTTTTTGTGGTAAACAAACCTGTTTTCATATTGAATATTTGTGTTCCGAGAATATCGGCAGGAAGCAGATCCGGTGTAAATTGAATCCTTGAAAAATCAAGACCGCATAGCGAGGCGATTGTTTTTACAGCTTCGGTTTTTGCAAGCCCCGGCACGCCTTCAAGAAGAATATGTCCGCTGCTGAAAAGCGCAATCAGTATGCGCTCAAGCATACCGCTCTGACCGACAATAACTTTTCCGTATTCGTCATACACTTTTTTGACGACTGTGCGGACATTTTCGATCTCTTTTTGAATGATTCCCGTTTCCATGTCTGTTATCTCCTGTAAAAAACCGATATGTAAAAGAATATATCAGTATGTGATGGACCGGCGCAATTGAAAGTGCGGATTAATAATATCCGTGGAAGACACTTTCAATTTCTGCAACACAACGTTCTATTATATCATTATTCACTTTCCCTTTGAATTTAATTGTATTGGCAATTTTTCCGCAACTTTCGTAAAGCTGTCTGAGTTTATTAATATCATTTTTATCCCTGCATTCACGGAAATAATTGCGGAAATGATTGATTAAAAACAGCAGATAATCTTTTTTATCAGGCATAAATTTCAAATTATTCTCTTCAGTAATAAAGGTGTAATACTTCAGCTGAAGGTTTTTTTTATAGGTAATATCTTTATTGCGCCTGTTCTTTGCCGCCCACATAACTATTCTGTAAAACCCGGCAGCCGCTGCACATACGGTAACAATTGTAAGGACAACGCTGAACCATCCCTTGCCGGGAGGCGGATCTTGAATAACCAGTACATTCATTGAAGGAGTACGGAAAAAATCTTCTGAGCTATCCGCCGAATCACGGATACCGACTGCGGTTGAAGGTATGAATAACTGTCCGTTGGTTTCCGCGGATAGAATATATGTGTAACGCAATCCGCGGATTTCATCTGCCAGTCCGGTATCTATCAGCGATTGAGTTGAGTCATCCTGGTTTGTATGTACCGACACATCATTATCAAAACGCATTTCCCGGAAACTTTCCTGGTTTACACTCAGTACTTTAAGATTTGGAAAATTCAGTTCTGTGGGGAAGTCAAAGGCACATGATTCGTCTTTTGACCATCGGCTTTCAATGATAAATTTTATTTGCTGTGACTTTCGAACTTCGTTGGTAAAAAGGTATGCTTCAATGGTATACCCGATAGCCTGACCGGTCAAAAAGACAATGAAGAGTATTGCTGCTGCAATTCCCCGCATTAGACCGCCCTGGACCGTTTTCGTTTTTACGAGTGTTTTAACTTTTTTGCGCCGACCAGAAATAATCAGCTGAGAGACAGATCTAATTTTGAAAATCGGCTACTGCTTCATCTTCATTATCGTAAATTTCAAAGAAAGAGGTAAGCTTAGTAAGCTCAAAAACTTTTTTTACCGAATCGTACACATTGATAATTTTCAGTCCACCGCCTGTTTTTTTCAGGTGGGACAAGCTGGAGATGAGCGCTCCGATACCTGAACTGTCAATATAGCTTACTGAATCGAGGTTGATGATAATCTTTTTCTTTCCGGCGTCCATTTGATTTTTAATGGAAGTTTTAATATCCGGTGCGTTGTATAAATCAATCTCCCCATCTATATCAAGAACAACTACGCCTTCTACTTCACGTACTTTTATTTCCACGATAACCTCCGCATGCAAATAACATCAGCCCGGTAACATAACTTATAGTAAAACCCGACTTAAAGAATGTTATTATATGATTATTATCAAAAAATTACAATAGCTATTCACCGGAATTTTTCTTTCCCGGAATTTGCGGCAAATTTTTGAGCGCACTGATATTTTCGGAAGATTCCGCCGCATGTGCCATTTCTGCTTTTATTGTTTCGTAAATTTCTTTACGGTGAATACTTACATTCTTAGGTGCTTTAATGCCGAGTTTTACCTGTTCTACGTTGATATCTACTATTAGTATTTCAATATCATCGTTAATGATGATACTTTGATTTTTTTTCCTCGCAAGAACAAGCATTCCTTTTACCCTCGAATCTGCACATATTATACTATAGATTTAAAATTTGAAAGTAAAAGATTTTTTTTGACCTTAACTTGCCAATTGCTGCAATGCTTCCAGAATACGGAATTTTGTGGTATATTCAGGATTTTGAGAAATTACCTGTTTTCCAATCATTGTCCGGCAATTAATTATTATCGGCCCGAGCAGATTAGCGCTGATTTCTTCAACATTTACAGGAATTGTAATAATGACGAAATCGGTAAGCTCATCTTTTTCCCTGATGCCCATCAGCTCATAATCATTTTCAGTTATTGATAAAACATAATTTTTTATAATTTCTTTCGCATTGGCAATTACGAAACAAAGCCCCGGCTCATCAGCGGACTGTAAAAAACTGAAATATGATTTTTCGTTTTCTCTGATTACAAAATACCTCTGTTTGTCTTCGAACCCAAAGAGTCCTTCATTAAAAGTAATAATTTCCTTTTCCGCCACTTCGACTGTACCGAATTGTTTTGTTTCAATTTTCATATTTTTTCTCCTGTATTTTTTTCAAGTATCCGTTAATTATCTGATGTAATCCATCAGGGTGTTCTGGGTGAGCTTTGCCTGGGTCATCAGTGAAACCCTGTGTACGTTTTGAAGCTGATTAAAATTTATCGTCGCCTGGGCAATATCCACATCCTCATTCGCTGACATTCGCTCGGTAACCAGCTCACTTTCACGCGCTAATTTTTTCTCTGTCAAATCTATTCTGGACTTTACGGATGAAATCCGTGCCTGGGACGAAAGCATTACACCCAGGGCTTTGTCAATTGACGCAAGATCACGGCTTCCGATTTTTTCAGTCCTGTTTTCCAGAAGTGAATCACGGAACCGGATAATAACATCGAAGACAGAAGAGCCGGATTGAATGGTATTAGGATGTAGATTCCGTCCGGGTTTTCCTGCAGCGGGATTCTCAGATAACACACCGATATCCTGTAGAACTGATCCTCCCTCAATGTCCTCCATCATTATACGGTGCGGATAATTGCTTTCAATACCAAACACTATACGGCCGTCGGCCATTTCCCGTCTGAAAGCATTAACAGAAGGAATTGCGTCATTTATTTTCTGAACAACCGCGTCAATATTATCGCCGGTATCAATTTCCGCTGTTTGTCCGTCAATACGGATTTTTTGTGATGAACCCGCTGTATAACCGGTTGCGTCTTTGAGCGCGACAACAGTATGCGTATCAGCCCAAAAGACTTTATTTCCTGCTATTGCTAGATCGACCTGGTCATTTTTATCGATTTCAATCGTTCTATCCAGACCGTTACCCGTGTATTCCACTTGCTGAATAAGCGGTTTTCCAAGTCCTTCTCTCGTCTCTTCAAAAACCCTGAAAGGTTTTTCTCTGGTATTAGATCCGGCAAAGAGAAAAGTATCTTTATACATGCTGTTGCCGGTCTGTACCATTTCTTTTAAAAGTTCTTCGATTTCCATTGCCATGGCAGTTCTTTCATCTTTGCCGTAAATACCGTTTGCGGACTGTACTGCTAATGACCGGATACGCTGCATAACCTCTGTTGAAGAAGAAATTTTATCGTGACTGAAATTGGTAAGAGATCCTGCAGTTCCTATGTTCGACTGATACTGTTCAATCTGTCTGACACGGGTACGGTGATAAACAGAATTTATAGCGGCGGCAGGATCAATACTGGGCCGGTTTATTCTCTGTCCGGTTACAAGCTGCGTTTCCACCCTGGAAAGCTCGTTATAGTTTTTCCTTATATTTCCGATAAAGTTCTGCTTTATCGATAAATTAGATACTCTCATTGTACACTCCTATCATTACGCACCCATTCTGTTAATTATCGTGTCAAGCATTTTATCGACAGCAGATACTACTCGTGCCGCTGCCTGATACCCATGCTGCATTGCAAGCATTTGCGACACCTCTTCATCCAGATTAACTCCGGAGATTTGCTGACGTATTGACTTAAGATTTGCCAGCGCGCTTTCATGCTTTTTTGTTTCGATATCGGAAATATTCGCCCGGGTAGCGGAATAATCAATCATACGTGCATAGTAATCATCTATTGTACGGGAATTATCTATCCGGAGATTTCCATTTCTTATTTCAGCAATGGCAAGAGCAATTTTCCCATCACCGATTCCATCAGAGGTATCGCGGCCGTCTTTTCCAAGGTAATCTGTGCCCCCGGCTGCGGCAATTAATCCTGAGTCAGAACGAATTGCAGAATTCACTGACCACCATCCGGAAGGATGCTGTGCAGGGGATAATTCAAATGATGTTCCCTGAGCGGACAAAACTGCGGCCTGACCGGGCACCGATGAATCAAAAGCACCTGCGGGACCGGATGCAGCAAGTATTCCGCTAATTCCGGTTAAAAAACTTCCGCTGTCTGAAATATAACGAATTTCAAAACTTCCGGTTTCATCAAGACTCGTGGCTCTGAGTACAAGGCGATTATCCATATTAAGGTATGCATTAATATTTGGATTTTCAAGGTTTATTTTCTCAATAATCTGCCCCACCGTCATATCGCTTGAATACCCGACAGTGTATGTGTCATCCCCGCTCTTAAATGTCATAACCCCGTTGTCGCCTGAAACTGAATCTGAATCCATCTGCTGTGAACCGGTTATGCGGTAAAGAAGTGTTGAATCTGCCCTGCCATTTCCTAAACGGTCAAAATCTCCTGATGGATCAGTTCCTCTGGTGCGCATTGTAAAAAAAACAGGAGCTTTCTTACTGTATAAATTAAAACCCTGTGAGTGTATTTCATTAACAGAATCCATAACGCTTATTGCGAGCGAATCAAGCGATCTGATCTGCGCCGGAATATGCTCGTCACGCACTTCCGTCATAGCCTTCAGTTTTCCTCCGCCTGCATCAAAAGCAGATCCGTCTGTTTTCCAGCGAATTTCCGTCATTCCCTTTTTTTCGGCGCTCGTGACGCCTTCGAGCTGACTTACTTTACCGCCCTGGACGAGTTTTTTACCGCCGACAAAAACCATAACCTCATCGTTATCTTTATATTCAGTCCGTACATTAATCCAGCCGGACAATTCTTCAACAAGTGCATCTCTCCTGTCCAGCAGATCATTGGGATCATCGCCGACATTGTGTACCTGCTGAATCTCCAGATTTAAATGCGCAATACTAGCGGTAATTCCATTAATTGTTTTCAACGCGGATTGCACCTTTGTTTCAATTTCATTGCGCAGTGACGATAAATTTTCAAATTCTGTGTTAAATCCTCTTGTTAAATTGACCGATTTTTCAAGAAGACTTTCACGCACCGCCGGTTCCGTCGGGTGTAAGGACAATTCCTGCCATCCTTTCCAGAAGTCGTCGAGGCGTGTCTGAAGGCTTACATCACCAAGTGCTGAATTTATATTTTCAATTTCATGCAGCATAGTCCGTCTGGTTTTCCAGTATTCAGCATGAGAGAGTTCATTAGATATGCGCACATCAAGATACATATCCCTCTCTCTGCGAATAGAAGCTATTTCACAGCCCTGCCCGATTTGCCCGGCCCGTTCCTCACGATTAAGCGACGGTGCATATAATGGCTGAATAGTTTTTGCATCAACTCTTTGCCGCGAATAATTCTCATTATCCGCATTAGCCATGTTGTGTCCTATCACACCAAGCCCTTTCTGGTGGCGCAAAAGACTTCTTGTTCCAATTTCTAATCCTAAAAATGTTGATCCCATAATCTCTGTTCTCCTGTCGGTTTTCAGGCCAAAATCATATGCCTGGAAAGCATAGGGCTTTTCCGGCCTCTGCAGTCATATAATGAATGACGATCATGGGATAAAAAATAAAAATCTGTTATATTTTTTATCTCTTCCATCAATGAAGTATTTGTCTCATGCAGCTTTCTTACATGAAAAATTTTATCCAGTATTTCCGTATATTTTGAATGTTTTTTCTCCAGATGGGGAACACACTGCTGAATCATTGCAAGTAATTTTGTTTCCAGACCAATTGCCTGATCAATTTTTTTCTCACTGGACTGAATAAGAAATTGTCTTTTTAATGTTTCGACTATTATCAGTCTGTTCAGAAGTGATAAAACACTTATATGTATGTCAGTCAATACAGTCTCCGCCGGTATAGCTACTTTCTTATTCGGCAAAAATAAAAAAAACCTGACACTTCTGGACTGCTGAAAAATATGTAATGGTTTTTAATTTTTCTTCGATACAGATGAAGGGGATATTCCGATGACCGCGAATAACACTTTTTCCAAACATCATTCATTTTCCTCAGCTATTCAATAGTCCATGGTCAGGCATCCAGTACTCAGCGCTTTTTTTCTATCACTTGCAATGCTTGGGATATGTTTCACCATCTTTAACAGTCTCGCACAAGACGGCCTTGTGCAGAAATATGCAGCCAGAGCCTCCGACACGATTCTGAAAGCTGATTCTCAATACAGCGAAGCACTCAGTTCCGGCATAAGCCAATTCCCCGGATTAGCGAAAAAGTACAATATAGAATTTTTACAAAATGGTCCTGAAAACCTGCGGGCGATATTTGTCTATGATGAGTTTAAAATTCTCATTGATGACTCATCAAAAGATCTTGACAGCGTACAGCTCCGCCAGCTCATACACGATGAATTATTTAAAAAACTCGGTACATTCCGTCCATTTGTTACGAAAACCGGCCAATTGCTCGCAATTGAACGCAGGTATGCAGGAGCCGAAGGCTCGGCAACCACAGTCTTTCTATTCACAGATCCTGTTTTTACCGCACATGCATTACGGATTAAAAAAATCCTTTTGACAGGTTTTTTTTCATTTTTTTTACTTTTTAACATCTGCATTTCAGCGGTCTTTAGAATTCTCAAAAAAACCACTCCCCGGCATAACGGAGAAGAAAACATCCGCGGAATACATTTTAAACCGCTTTCTACAGAAATTCCTGCAGATTCCATTGCCAGAAAAAAATCATATAATCCTGAAAAAAATATTTTTACTACTTCAGCAGATGATAAAAGAGAATTGTTTTTAAAAGAGGAATTCCGGAACGTGCCGTGCGCGACAAACCCTGCAGACGGCATTGCTGCAGTAAAACCGGAAATTATTAAAGAAAATAATCCGGCAAATAATAAATCGACTATTACACCGAATAGTACACCGAATGAAGAAAAATCCCTTCAAACAAACACACGTTCGCATGGTGATGTGGTTAAAGATTACCTGAAACTAAAAGCCGAAGTAGACGAACTTTCCATACTGCGTGAAATTCATCTCGCCGGCAGCTCTATTACCGTTGCCGATGAGTTCTACAAAGCAATGCTTGAGCTCCTTCAGGGACAATTTAACGCGGCAGAAATTGATCTTTTTATTCAGCACTCATCGGAAAAAGGCGTACTGTATAAGTGCTGCAGTATTACCGGCAAAGGCCTTTTTCACTACCGGGAAAAAGACGAACCCGTCATCCGTATTACAGTCGGCATTGGGCCGGAAGGACACGCGCTTGAAAGATTAACGGAATTCATTCAGCCGCATATGATGCTTGTCCCGCTGATTGATAAAGACACAGTTACCGGGGCAATACGCTTTACATCAAAACCGGAAGAAACGTATAATGACGAAAACAGGTTCGTGTTCAGGTCTGTTGCAAAACATATTGCGGCAAGTCTGAATAATATAATTCTCTATGACCGCGCTGTCCGCGACGGGCTGACGGGAATATTCGGTCACCGGCATTTTAAAGAAACGATAGATGAAGAATTAAAAAAAGCATGCCGTTACAAAGATAATCTTACATTGGCATTAATAGATCTGGATCATTTTAAAAAGCTGAACGATACGTACGGTCATCAGGCCGGTGATCATGTGCTTAAAACTTTCGCCGACTCTATGAAAAACACCATCAGGAGCACTGATGTGTGTTTCAGGTACGGCGGTGAAGAATTCAGTATTCTTTTTATGAGAATTGATTCAAATATTGCAAAAGAAATCTGCGACAAACTCCGCGCATTAATACACGGGATGAAAATTTCTTATATGAAGCAGGATATTTCACTGAGTATCAGTATCGGAATCAGTTCACTTGACAACAGGAATATATCTCCGGAGCAATTTATAAAAGAAGCCGACAGGGCGCTCTATCATGCAAAAGAAAACGGCCGGAACAGAATCTGCATTTTCGACGAAATTTGACAGGGCAGACGCAAACTTTGCTTTTAATTAATAAAAAACACACACATATTTATTGAGTTATCAATAAATATGTGTGTGTACCATAATCTTCAGTGTTGCCAGGGCTTGACGCAAACGATTTCAGGGTTGTTTCTCGTTTTTTGAGCGATTCCGCTGGGCAAAAAAAAACTGAAAAGAGACGATACAATCCATTGCCCAGTGGCTAAGCGAAAAAAAAGAGAAACAACCCTGAAATTCAAAAGTTTGCGTCAAGCACTGGTATACGTATTTTTTTCTAATTTCTTTTTTTATAATACCGAGAATATGATACACACACAGGGAAAAATATGATACGTGGTTTTTATACCGGCGCAAGCGCTATGGCTGCACGAATTACACAGATGGATGTTGTGGCGAACAATCTCGCGAATGTCAACACTTCTGCTTTTAAACGGGATGAAACACTCTTTAAAAGTTTCCCCGAAATGCTGATACGCAGACTTGATGATGACGGAGTATTGTCATTTCCTCCCGGGTCCATTGACAGAGCTCCCGTGGTGGGCAGACTCGGAACCGGTGTTGAAGTCAATGAAGTGTATACTGAACATACGCAGGGAACATTGAATAAAACTGAAAATCCTTTTGACCTTGCTCTTGAAGGTTCGGGTTTTTTCTCTATTGAAACACCAAATGGCATCCGATATACGAGAAACGGAGCATTTTCACTGGAAAAAAACGGACTCCTGGTAACGCGGGAAGGATATCCCGTTCTCGGGGAAAAAGGACATATACACCTCAAAGAAAACAACTATTTTATTATGGAAGATGGAAGAGTTTTCATTAATAGCGCGCTGCAGAACCCTGAGCAGCGCCCGGTACAACTGAATGAAAATGGTTTTGAGGAATCACAGCTTGTCGACCGGATTAAACTTACTGATTTTCCGTTTGTCCGCTATCTTGAAAAAGAAGGAAATTCTTTTTACCGGAGCACTGAGGAAGCCGGCGAACCCCGGTTTTCTGATCCGTCAAAAACAAAAATACTAACCGGTTTTCTTGAAGTTTCAAATGTAAATGCCGTGCGGGAAATGGTGACAATGATAGAAGTTCAACGCGCCTATGAGGCATCACAAAAAAGCGTCACTACACACGACGGGGCACTGGACCGTCTTATAAATCAAATGGCAGCGGTGTGAATGGAAAAATAACCCGCTACCGCCTCACTTTATTTTTATTATATTCGTCTTCCTTAGTTCCATCCCTGTACCCTCTTTCAAAAGAGGGTGCAGGCCCTTTTTCCTCAATCGACAATTCTTTCTTAACAAAAGAAGAAAGCATATTTTTTGAAAAACTGCTGCACGGAAGGGAAACTGACCGGAATAAACGCAAAAATTCCGAAATTTATGAATTTCAGAGTATCTGGCGTCCGCGCACCGCATCGGTTAACGGTGAATCGGTTATTTTCGAGCGCCGTGAATTAAGAAAAAATGAAGTAAGTTTTGCATTAGCGGAAATTAATTTTAAAACACGCACGTCTACGTTGTACCGTACAATATCGTTTCCCGAACGGAACAGCCTTTTATCCAATCTAATGCAAAATGATACGTACATGGAAGACCTTATTCTATCCAGACCTGCGCCTACGGGAAATAGTATTATAAATGATTATCACAGCCGATTCTTTTGGACCATGGAAAAAAACCGGCAAAACTTCTACGGTCTGAAAATTTATCTCGAAAAATTTGTTTCAGAAGTGCCGAAACGCTGGTTATTGGTAAATTACATATTCGATGACAGCATACAGGAACCACCGAGGGTTACTGAAATTTTTTTATTCCGCCACCAGAAAGGCTTCGGGCTGAAAACAACCAGAGTATTGCGAAACCAGCAAAACCGTTTACTTCTGCTTGAAAACGTTTTTCTCGTTAATGAAGAATTTTCAGACGATACGTTTATCATCACAAAAGAAAATGCGTGGGAGATAACAAAAAATCAGTCATCTATAGTATACTTAACAGAGATAATTAAGGATTGGACTGCCGCAGGCGCCGTAGAAAAAATTTCAGAACAACACTTTTATTTAAGCGGGAGAATATCCGTAAAATGAAATTGTTCTGAAGATTAATCAGCATATGTCATATTATTTGCGTATTCTTGTGTTATTCATGCTTTTAGCGTCAGGAATATACCCGTCTTCACGTTCAGAACAATTCAGATCACGTAATGATAATTTTTTTTCACCTATTCCAAAAAAATTCTGGGATAAGGGTTTTTATACCGGAGCAGCCGGACAGATGGAGACAGGTTCCGGAGGACTATCCGCATATGCCGGAGGCCATACCGGATTTACCATGAAAAAACGAGCAAATAAGGATTCCGGAAGCGCAATACTCAATATTTCACTGGACTGGCAGCGAAGCATACACGGCCAGACCTTTACAAGCGGGTATAGCGGGTTACCGCTCGCTTCGGGAAACGGCATCACACTGCCGCTTGCGGTAGATTTTAACCTGTACAGGAACCAGGGCAATTTTATTAAAGAGGTAGGAACAGTGTGCCCTCTGATCGGCATGGGAACTGAATGGCATCAGACATGGTCGGAACAATCGGTGGCAGGAAACGGTATTCTCGCATATCTTAACCTTGGAACCGAATTTGTCCTAATTCCGCCCAGCCTTGCACTGAGAGCAGTTATCCGGCCTTCGTTTTCATATAACACACAAAGCGCCGACTCGCTTGATTTATTCTTTGCGTATAAGCCTGATTTTTCATTCCGTCTGTTCATACAATTATCGCTGATAACTTATATTTTTTAAGACACATTCTGTTTATGCGGTATTCAATTAACATACAAATAATCTTTTTATTATGCTGAGAGAAAAAATATTTTCAGCGCATCTGCTGTTTTGCATAGTTATGTGTATTGTGCATACCGTTTATCCCGATGGATTTGGACCTATGGACGAATCTCTTTTCGGAAGCGATATTCATATTCTTGAAGCGCAAAATGCCGCCGGCATTGCATACTCAAAAAGCTCGGACCGGTTTAATACAGAAAGCCTGAGCGACCTTATTTCAGTCCGATACAGAAAAATAACCGACATATTCAGATACTATCCGGCTATCCGCGGAATCTACAGTGAATTTTCACTGAGCATACTTGCTGAAAATACTTTTACCTACTTTCGCCCCATTTTAAGTGCTGATTTAGGAATGTCACTCTTCCCCCGCAAGAAAAAACTCTATGACCTAAATCCTTTTTTTTCTCTGGGAATCGGAGCAGATAATGGTCAGTGGAGAGCGGCATTCTCGGGCAGTTCCGGCATACTCAGCCGGCTCACCACTCTTTCTAACCTGATTTTCCGTTTAAAAAGCGGTATCGAACTTTTTATTGTACGGGATTCCTTTTCTATAACAGTTGAAAATACTGTTTTTTATTATCCCGCAGGGAAAGACCCCACCCCTGCGGTTAAATTTCAGGTTTCACTCGGCACCGCATTAACCGTATATTTATTCTGAGGTATAGAGAATTGCGGAGACTTTTTAAACACTTAGTTTCCATACTATGAGCGGCGTATCTGAATCATTTTTTCTTTTTCATAGTAAAAAACTGCTGTATGTGTCAATCTATACTGTGCTTTTTACAGCACTGTGTGCGGATGAAATAAATAATCTATATCTTCCGCCCTCAATACCATGGGGCGACTCACCGGAACTGCTTACCGATACAAGAATTAAAAATGCGGCGCAGTACGCCGAGCGCGCGAAAATTCTTTTCCGTGAAAAGGATTATTATTATGCGCAGTTGTACATTAAAAAGGCGCTAAAAATAGATCCTGAAAACCACTCCTACGACATCCTGCACGGAGATATTGAATATGAAACCAGGGAATATTACCGTGCAGAAGATTCCTACACTACTGCCTTTTTAAAAAGACCGCGCGATATTGTTTGTCTGAACCGGCTTATTGATGCGCTGATTAAACTGAAGAAATTCGATAAAGCTTTGAAAGCCGCTGAGTATTACATACTTCTCGACAAAAGCGGATATTTAGTCGATTTAAAAAAAGGAATGATATTTTTTTATTCAGGAAAATCCCCGCAAGCGGAAAAGCGCCTGAAATCAGCCTTAAAAAAGTTTCAGATATTTATCAGTCAGGGTGGAGGAAATCATGCCTTCGACGTATATTATTTTCTTTCTGAACTTTATCTTAATGCGGACAAATATGAAGATGCACGAAAAAATCTCACCGAAATGCTCGCCGTTTTGCATGCATTGAGTCTGCAATCTGCTGATTCACCGGCGGTTTTTTCGAGCCTTATCATAATTGAAAAAATCTCAGTGCCTATTCCCTGGATTGAAGCACGCATACCTGAATGCGATATGCGTGCCGTTGAAAAACGATTCTACAATTTACTGTTTACAGATAAAGAAGCAAAAGAAGCAGGTTATTCCGCCCTGCCGATGCATGAAGAACAAATTTTTCAAAATATAAAAAACAAACGCAAGGAATTGGATCTTCTCACTGAACAGGCAAAAACAATCATCCCCAGCGATGCACGAATTCCATACTTACACTCCCTTAGCGCCGCCGCATCGGGTAATCTTGACCAGGCAATCTCCCTGGCTGCCGAAGCATTCAAAATAAATCCCCACCTCCCCGGCCCATGGCTAATTACTGCGTATGCATACCGTGTTCAGAAAAAATACACAATCAGCTATAGTTTTTTAAAAGCCGGTGAAAATTTTCTTCCTGGAAATACCGCCATTCTGAAGAGCATTATTCATATCGCTTTAGAAACAGAAAGTATATTACTGGCCCGGATTTACCTTAAACGCTTTCTCGGTATTACCGGTGCTGCAGATATGCAAAACTACACGGCACTGTACGCGAATCTTCATTTCAGAACAGGCTTATTTAATTCTGCCCGTCTGCTGATGACTGACAAAATCAACAGCTATCCTGAATTAAAAAAATACGGGGAAATTCAATTCGCTTTTAATCTTCTGCATGAACGAAACAATGATGATGCGTTAATATATTTCCAGGCAATTGCCCATCACGATCATGACCTGTTTGTCAACGGAAGAATAAAAGGATTAATAGCGACAGAAAGGTTCGAAAGAGCTGTCCGGGAACTTTATGATTATCTTTCACAAACTCAATCTATTCCCGTTTTTAATATGCAGCTGATGCTTGATGCGCGCTCAGCAATCCCGTCACAATTATGGAATACCGATACAAATGCCAAACAGATTACTCAATTCATCGCTTTACAATATGGTTCCTGGGAAAATCTGGAAAAAATTATCCTTATCCTGACCGGAGACCTGCCGCCTGTCCTGGCAATTAATGCAAAACCCGGCGCGAAACCGCTTTTTGATATTATCCGTTATGCAATGATAAATACAAAGAGCCGGGAAAACCGGGTGCTGGAACAATATGTGAAAAGATATATCCGGATAATTATTGCGCAAGGCGCACAGGACTCTCTTGTGCAGAAATACTGTACAATTTTTTACAATATCAAAATCAATCAGTACCTGCGCGCGCACAAAGACGGAGATGTATCTCTTATGGACACCATACTATCCGAGATAAAATCATTTATGAAAACCAGTACCGCGAGTCCCTCCAACCGTTTTATTCTCGATTATATGTATATGAATGAAATACGGAGTTTTATAATTGACCGAACCACACTTCTTAACCAACAGCGTTCTGACGATACCAATTCCTATGAAAAATTCAGAAAATCTGTTTTCAGCCGCTACCACAACACTGCATTTTTTTATGAACACGAAGCAGCTGAAGCCATTAAAAATAAAGCCTGGTATAAAATATACGAATCAGGCAAAGCGCTTACTGAATTATTTCCCGGCGATTCAAGCGGTTACTATTATAAAGCAGTATATTTTTATACCGCAGCATCTGTTGATACCGCAGTGTATTATATAAAAAAGGCCATTCATATTGACAGAGAAATTCAGGAATACTATTTCCTCTACGCGCGGATAATGATTCTGAATAAAAAACCACGCGAAGCATGGGCCATTCTTCAGAAGGGAATCATGCAATGTACTGATAATGAAAGTCTTCATCTCCTCACCGCAAATTTATATTTTGATCAGGGTGAATATTCACATGCTCTTGAACGTTACCGTCAGCTATTATTCACACACAGCGCAGATGCCCGTCTGTACCACAATATGGGCGTATGTCTTATCAGCTTAAAACGCTTTCCGGAAGCCGTTAAATTCCTCAATATTGCGGGAACATACAGTGATATGACCGCTGACACACTGTATTATACCGCGAAGGCCTGGTACGGGCATGGCGATTATAACCTTGCGCGTGCGGCCATGAATTCTGCTCTTGAAATTCTTCCCGACGAACCGGTATACCTGTATGCGTCAGGCAGAATATATGAAAAGCTGATGATTAAAGGCAGTCCCTCAATGTACGAACAATACCGGCTCCGCGCGCAGGCAGCGTACAGACGAATACTTGAAATAACACGGTTTTATGACGCCCTCTACGGATGGGCACGCGAACGTCTTGATAGTATGCAGGGAGAATACATTGTGCGCTCGGTACATCATTTCCCATCCGAAATACTGCCTGCGGCAGAATTTATCAGATTTTCAACAAATACTGCTCTTATTGTTCCCTTTAAAAATTCTGAACTTATGCTCTTTGAAATGAGCACAAGAAATATTATCTGGAAACGCAGGTATAACGGAAGCGCAGTCTCCTGTCCTGCGGTCGGAAGAGACAGTTTTTTACTTCCCATGGACAACCACTGTGTGTATCACATTAAAATAAGCGACGGCGCGCTTCTTCAGCAGATACACATGCCAGCAGGCGCGGATTCCGCGCAATTCCTTGATCCGGTAAGTTTCACCGTAAGCTCCTCCAGCGGAGAAATATTTACATACAAAAATAACACTCAATTCGCCGGTCTGAAAACTTCGTCAGTCTTTTCATGCGCTCCTTTCCCGTTCGGCGACACTGTATATACCGGGCAAAAAGACGGGCAAATAAGTTGTTACGATCTTTTCAGTGAAAAACTGAACTGGTCTTGCCGTCTCAGCGCGCCGCCCGGAGGAAACATTCTTGCCGGAGGAAAAAATATTTTTTTCGGCACAGAGGATAATTTTTTTTATGCACTCGATAAAAAAACAGGCAGCTTTGATTTCAAGTACAACAATAACTATCCACCTACAGAAGACCATATCTGGATTGATGATAAAATAGTTTATGCAACTACAGACGGATTTCTGAGAATGATAGACCAACACGGTGCTTTTTACTGGGAACATCAGCTTCAATCCCCACTGTGCGCTCCAATGCGCTACCAGAACAGTACCATCATTGCGCCCCTCCGCAACAGTTCAATTACCCTGCTCTCGTATAAAGACGGAACAGAATTAATGACTCTGAGGTTGAATAGTCCCGCTGCGGCAGCACCGGTCTACACCGAAAGAAATATGCTTGATGTACTGACACTTGACGGTCTTCTGACAACATTTTACTTAAATATACGATAGACACAAAATTAACCCGAAAACCGGAGGAAAAAATGAACATAACTAAATTTACCTTATTATTCATAGCTGCTTTTTTTCTGTATTTTTTTTCAGGCTGCGCAAGTACACCTCAGATGGCCACTACCTGGGATGGCGACAAAAGCCCGATGGAAACCGACACAAGGCCCGGAACAGCTTTTACGCAGAAAAAAATTACCTCTCTATCAGTAATGCCGTTCGACGCAAAGAGTGTACAAACCTACCGCGGAAAAGTAATTGATTATGTAGAATTAGGCAATACCGTTACTGACGATATAATAAAATTTTTCTATAAAGACGGAAAGGTCCGTGTTACAGTCGGCGAATATATGGATTCCATAACCGTAACGGATACAGTTGAAAAACAACTCGGCGATGTTAATACCAAACGGTCTGAAATGACGAGAACAGTGCAGTATAAAGCCGCTCCGTTCAGGAAAGTTGATGCACTCATTAATGGTCGTGTGCTCCGGTTTCACCCTGAAGACACTATTGAAAACAGTTTTATAGAAATATACATCAAAGTAACTGATACCTATGATGGTACGGTGTACTGGATAACCAAGATGAGAGGTTTATACCAGAATGTTCTCTCTTCCCTTGCTGATACTATCATACTAGGGGAATATACAGAGCACAAAGGCGAAACTTCTGAATAACCTCTGTACGGTCAATATAACCTGTGAAACTTTTCATTAATGGTGAAACAATTTCCGAGGCAATGGTGCTGTCTGAACTACGGACACTCAAAAACACCTATCGCCAAAATTTAAAAACTGAAGAATACGAACTGATAAAAAAAAACCTTCCGCATCTTGCGCGTGAAAACATTATTTCCCGCACATTACTCACCCAGGAAGCTCTTAAACAGGACAACGAGATACCATTTTCCGAAATCAGCGCCGAATATAAAAAAATGACTGACCATTACGGCGGGCAAGATGAATTTATCCGGCGATTTAATCTTACTGATAAGGATGTATTCAGAATCAAGGAAAACATCGAAAAAAGCCTGAAGGTTGATTACCTTATCAATTCCATTTGCAGACACTGCAAAGTAGATACAATCGACATTAATAGTTATTACGAAAATAACAGAGAATCATTTCAAGCAGAAGAAAGAGTGCATGCCTGGCATATTCTGGCCAAAACCAGTGAAAATGGTTCTGAAACAGAAACTATTAACAATGCAGTTAGCGCAATAGAGTCAGGGATGAAGTTTGAAGATGCTGCAGAAAAATTTTCTCAATGCAGCAGCGCTGCGCATAAAGGCGATCTGGGCTTTGTCCAGAAAAACAGTGTTCCTCCGGAAATGGAAAACATACTTTTCAGCATTGCCCCTGGTAAAATCAGCAGCGTCTTCAGGACAGAGTACGGCCTGCACATATGCCGCGTAACCGAGCGGAGAGCGGCCGGAACAAGAGAAATCAATGAAGTTGAGGAAATAATTGAAACGATGCTGCTGAAAGAAATGCGCAATAAAACAGTTAAGGAATTTTTACTGGAACTCAGAGCGCAGGCCGAAATCAAAGAGATGGCAGAATAAGCAGAAAATTGGTAATGCATACTAAAGAATACTGATATGCAAAAAGAAGCCAAGGCCAGAATTAAAATCAATAAGCTCCTCGAAGAATCAGGATGGATACTGCTCGATGATGATAATGGTAAGGCAACTGTACTCTTTGAGAATAATATAAAAATAACCAAAGAAAAACTAAATAATTTTGGAGAGGATTTTGAAAAAACCAAAAATGGTTTTATTGATTATCTTTTAACTGATGACCTCAGCAATCCGGTTTGTGTTTTAGAAGCAAAATCTGAAGACAAAGACCCGCTTGTCGGGAAAGAACAGGCCAGAGATTACGCCAATTCAATTAAAGTAAGATACATTATTCTTTCAAACGGAAATGTTCATTACCTTTGGGATAAAGAACTCGGTAATCCTACAAGGATATTGACTTTTCCTGACCAGTTATTTTTCCTTGAACACAGAAAAATACAATCAGATACCGACCGATTGGCAAAAGATCCGATTGAAAGCGATTATATTGTTTTAACAAAACTTCCTGATTATGAAAATCATCCGGAATGGACTGATGAAACAAGCCGTAATAATTTTATCGAAAAAAATCAGCTCAGATTTCTTCGTCCATATCAGATTAAAGCAATAAAAGCATTACAGAATGCGTTAGGAAGCGGTAGAAACCGCTTCCTTTTTGAAATGGCTACAGGCACCGGCAAGACATTAACCTCGGCTGCTTTGATTAAATTATATTTAAAAACCAAAAATGCACGGCGAGTACTTTTCCTTGTGGACAGGCTTGAACTTGAAAATCAAGCTAAAAAAGCATTTGACCAATACTTAAATCCAGACTATACGACTGTTGTATATAAAGAAAACCGTGATGACTGGCGAAAAGCTGATATAATGGTGACCACTATACAAAGTCTTTCCTATAGTAACAAGTATTTGAAAATATTTCGACCAAATGATTTTCAACTCGTTATTTCCGATGAAGCACACCGTTCAATTTACGGACAAAACAGAAATATTTTTGAATACTTCATTGCACATAAACTCGGTTTGACCGCTACCCCAAAAGATTATTTGAAAAATGTCGATACCGGGGTAATCGCTGACCAGGACCCGCGACAATTTGAACAGCGCGTAATGCTCGACACTTATAGAATATTCGGCTGTGAGAGCGGAGAGCCGACGTACAGGTACAGCCTGCTGGATGGCGTAAAAGACGGATTTCTGATTAACCCTTATGTCATTGACTGCCGCACTGAAATAACCACTGAGTTACTTTCAAATGAAGGCTACGCGGTAAAAATTGAAAGTGAAGAAGGAAACGAGGAAGAAGTAATCTATAATCAAAGGCATTTTGAGCGGAAGTTTTTCTCTGATAAAACGAACAGACAAATATGCCAGGCGTTCATGAAAAATGCCTTACGCGATCCTCTATCCAATGAGATCGGGAAAACAATCTGTTTCTGCGTAAGCCGGAAACATGCAACAAAAATAACTCAAATATTAAATGAAATAGCCCATGAACTATTCCCCGGAAAATATAAAAGCGATTTCGCCGTTCAAATCACGTCCGATGTAAGCGAAGCGCTGCAAAAAACCATCAATTTCGCCAATAATAACCTTCTCGGACATACCGATATCCTGACAGGATATAAGTCAAGCAAAGCGAGAGTATGTGTTACCGTGGGAATGATGACAACAGGTTATGACTGTCAGGATTTACTCAACCTCTGTTTAATAAGGCCGATTTTTTCACCTTCTGATTTCGTCCAGATAAAAGGAAGGGGAACACGGAAATTTAACTTCAAATATACATACAGAAAAAACGGCGAAAACAAAACAGAAGAAGCGCCGAAAGATACATTTAAACTTTTTGACTTCTTCGCCAACTGTGAATATTTTGAAGAAAAGTATCCTTATGATGAGTGCCTTGACCTTCCAAAAGAAAAACAGGCAAAGCCAATGGAAGATGGCATGCCCGAGTATATCTGTAAGGAAAAAGATGGCAAATACAACTCCCGAAGGGATGATTATATTACCCGTTTCCAGGAAATGCTGATTGATGAAAACGGCATGCGTATTGACAGAGAGCTTTATGCCCAAAAGTTCGAAGAAAAGGTCAAACAGTTTTACGAAGAAGCATCCGGTTTCAAAGAAGCCTGGGACAGCGGAAACACCAGTGAAGTAATCCAATATGTTCAGGAAAACCTGTTTAACAGACCGGAAGAATTTTTCAATCTTGAGCGGATACGCCAAAGCTATGACTTAGACCGTAAACTTTCAATCCGAGAAATACTCGACCACATTTTGAAAGGCTCTTCTTTTAAAAACAAGGAACAATTGGCAGAAGATGAATTTGAAAAATTTCAGGTTGGTTCAGAGCTGCCATCAGAGAAATACTATGAGGCAAAAGAATTTTTCAAAATGTACCTAATAGATGAAGGCTTTAGAACGGCAATCAATCAAAAACAGATGGGACAGCTTGCTGGTGACCCTGCCAAAATGGAGATTATTCGCACACTCGGAAAAGATTTATTAATTTCCATTCCCGCGTATATTTCCGGAAATGTTCCCGCTGCCCAGTTTTCATAAAATGTCGCACCGGTGCGACAAAAGGAGTTTTGGACATCGATGATCCAAAAAATTAATAAGGAAAAAATGTGTTAAATACAGACACCAAACGAAATATTGATAATCTACGGGATATTCTGGTCGGGAAAATTCCTACCCCTACTGGTCAAGTCGAACAGATTACCCTTGCTTTGATTTACAAGTTTATGTCAGATATTGACAAAGGAAACATTGACCTTTTCGGCGGAAAATCATTTTTCGAAAATGGCTATAAAGAATATTCCTGGCGGCACATTATGGACCAGGAAGTTTCAGCTCACGAAAGAGTAAAACTCTATTCTGAGGGTCTATAAAAAATGAAAATCAATCCCAATGTACCGGAACTATTCAGGGATATTTTCAAAGGGGCTTTTCTTCCTTTCCGCGACCCGCAGACAGTAACCTCTTTTCTCAAGGCAATTGACGAGGGCTTTTCCTACGACCACAGCGAAAATCTCGGAAACGCATTTGAATACCTGCTCTCAGTTATGGGAGCGCAGGGAGACGCCGGACAATTCCGTACGCCCCGGCATATTATTGATTTTATCGTTGAAGTTGTCGAACCGAAAAAGACAGACACCATACTTGACCCGGCCTGCGGAACAGCGGGGTTTTTGATTTCAACCTACAAGCATATTCTTTCAACCAACACCAAAGAAGCCTCAAAAAAGCCCGGCGACGCTCTTTCAACCAAAGAACGAAGCAACCTGAAAACCAATTTCTGCGGATATGACATCAGCCATGAAATGGTTCGGCTCTCTCTGGTCAATCTTTACCTGCACTTTTTCCCCGACCCGAAAATATTTGAATATGACACCCTGACCAGCGAGGACAGATGGGATGAGCATTATGACTGCATACTCGCCAATCCTCCATTCATGTCGCCAAAAGGAGGCATCCGTCCGCATAAAAGATTTTCAGTACAATCCAACCGCTCGGAAGTGCTGTTTGTTGATTACATAGCCGAACACCTCACACCCGAAGGCAAGGCAGGGGTGATTGTGCCGGAAGGTGTTATTTTTCAATCAGGAAACGCCTACAAGTCGCTTAGAAAAATGCTTGTTGAAGAAAAATATTTATGGGCTGTAGTGTCACTTCATGCCGGAGTATTCAACCCCTATTCCGGGGTCAAGACCAGTATTATATTGATGGATAAAAGCATTGCCAAACGGACAGATGAAATACTTTTTCTCAAAATTGTAAATGACGGATATGGCCTTGGGGCGCAACGAAATGTTATTGAAAAGAATGATTTGCCGAAAGCGAAGGAAACATTGCTTGAATACAAAAGGAAGATATTAAATGGAATCGCAACGTAGATCTGAAATCAATGATTCAGAAAAGTTAAATTTAATCTCAGAAAAAGTAATCGGATGCGCCTATACGGTTTCCAATACACTTGGCTGTGGGTTTTTAGAAAAAGTATATGAAAACGCTATGATGATTGAACTTAAAAGACAAGGCTTGAATGCCAAACAGCAGGAACCGATTAAGGTTTTTTATAGTAATGAAATTGTAGGCGAATATTTTACTGATATACTCGTGGAAAACTTCATAATTCTTGAATTGAAGGCGGCAAAAAATATTGATGAGGTACACATGGCGCAGATAATGAATTATCTGAAAGCAACAGGGTTAAAACTCGGATTAATAATAAATTTTGGCAAACCGAGGGTTGAAATCAAAAGGATGGCTAATGGTCTTTAGAATATCTGCGTTTATCTGCGTTCATCCGCGGTTATTTTCTTTTAACCGCCCGTTCGCTTCGCTCACTCGATGAACACAGATAAACGCAGATGGAGAATTTTATGAGCACAGACACTTTTTTCACAACTAACTGCATGCTGGTCAAGAAAGAAAAAATTGCGGAGAGTGGGGAATATAATTTTGGTGGGGAGAGGTATAAAATTACGAATTTATCGAACTCTGATTATGCTTTCGTGAAAATTGGTGATTTCTTTAAAACGTCATCAGGAGGAACACCACTCAAATCAAAAACAGAGTATTTTGAAAACGGCAAAATACCATGGTTAAACAGCGGTGAGGTTTCACAAGGATATATTTACACTACAATAAACTATATCACTGAGAAAGGATTACAAAATTCTTCTGCAAAACTTTTTCCTGTAAATACAGTTTTAGTTGCCATGTACGGTGCTACGGCAGGCAAAGTAGGATTATTAAAAATTGAATCGACTACAAATCAAGCTATATGTGGAATATTACCAAGGAAAGAATGCTTACCAGAATATTTGTTTTACATTTTGAAGGCCAAAGAAGATTATTTGCTCAGTCTTGGCATAGGCGGAGCTCAACCAAATATTTCTCAGACCGTGATTAAGGATTTACAAATCCCCCTCCCTCCGCTCTCTGTTCAGCAGGAGATTGTGGAGGAGCTTGACAGTTACCAGAAAATCATTGACGGCGCACGGCAGGTGGTGGAGAACTGGAAGCCGAGGATTAAAATTGACCCGGGATGGCCGATGGTGGAGTTGGGGGAAGTGTGTGAAATTAATCCAAAAAAATCTGAAATAAAAGATTTTGAGGGGAAAACTGAAGTATCTTTTGTACCGATGGCTGATTTAAATGAAAACGAAATGGCCTTTGTGCCAAAACAAATAAAAACTATAAATGAAGTTTATAGTGGATACACTTATTTTCGAGAAGATGATGTTTTGCTTGCCAAAGTTACTCCTTGTTTTGAGAATGGAAAGGCAGGAATTGCAAAAAATCTTAAAAATGGCATAGGCTTTGGCTCAAGTGATTATTATGTAATTCGCCCAAACAATAAAATTTTATCAACCTGGATTTATTTGAATATTGTATCGAACCCTTTTCGGGAAAAAGGAAAACTTAATATGACTGGCACAGGTGGCTTACAAAGAGTTCCACCAGATTACATCAAGACACATTTAATCCCACTTCCTGATATAAATGTCCAAAAGACAATCATCGAAAGTATTCTTAATGAGCAAAATTTGATTACTTCGAACAAACATTTATCGAAAATATTTGAAAAAAAAATCAAAGACCGGATTGCCGAGGTTTGGGGGGAGTGATGAAAATCAGGTTGAAAATCAGCAACAATTTACCGATAATTAAACTTGAAGGAGAGCATAATGTCAAATAAGGATTTATTCATAAGCGGTTATCTTGATCGAATCAGCAAGCAGTTTAAACAAACCGAAGATGAGGTAAAAAACAGAAATCTTGCTTTTGAAATATTTTCCATTTCTGCACTTCTGGATAAGCCATTTCAGGAAGTATATGACAATATCATTATTAAAGGTTCAAAAGACGGCGGGATAGATGGAATATGGTTTCAGGATCAGGGAGAGTACTATGACATGCATGTCTTCCAATGTAAAAATCATCCAAGTCTTAAACCGAATGAAATTAATAAATTCAGAAATGATTTTAAAGAACTTTTTGTCGATGGCAATAAGGTTGGAAGAAATAACATTGATAATCTGTTGCCGAAAATTGATGAATACAAACAAATTACCGAACAAGGGATAATAATAGAAACTAAACTCTATTTTGTATTTAACGGTTTAAAGAAAGACCCTCAATTTGCCAATAATGAAAGCACATATACTACCTGCCATAACCCAGATAGCAATTTTTTTATCAAGGATTCTGATGATCTATATAATAACATTTCCAACCTTGCCAAAAAAAAACGAAATGAAATCAAATTCACTTTTCACCCGGAAAAATCAAATATCTCCCCCATGGATACACAAGGGCTTTATTCGTATGCAATTTTAAATGTCAAAGCAGCCAATTTTCGGATAAAAGCGAAGGAACTATGCGAACTCATGGTTTATGAGGAAAAGGAAAATGGTTCTGTTGATATGCTTTTTGAAGAAAATATCCGTTCCTATCTGGGAATAAAAGTGCGCGCAAATAAGCGTATGAACGAAACTATTAATAAAAAAGAAGATTCGGTATATTTTCCTTTTTTAAACAATGGTGTAACATTGATATGCGATGAATTGCAGATTCCAAAACAGCCGCAAGACAATAAGTATCTGCTCCCGGTTATTAATCCGCAAATTGTTAATGGACTTCAAACGTCATGGGTGCTTTATGAAAATTTTAAAAAAAATCAAGCATTACTTGAAGATGTGTTTGTTAATGTAAGGATATATGAGTCCAGAGATAAGGAATTGATTGAAAAAATCACCGACGCTACCAATACACAGACACCTATCAATTACAGAGATAAAATAAGCAATCGGGATTTTAACAAATATACGAAAGAAATTTTTGCCAATAACGGTATAAATTATATCGTAAAGCGAGGTGAATTTTTTAATAGAGATAACGGCAAATACAATGAGTCAATAGAAAGTGAAATAGTACTGAAATTTTGGTACGCCTCATTCCATGAGGAACCCGAAACTGCAAAGAATAGCGTTTCAACAGTACTACAAAGAATATTCGATTCAACTTTTATTGAAAATCACCCTCTTGAAAAACTATTTAATGGAGACAAAAATTCACCTGTATATAATCAGCTATTAAGTGCATACAAAATTTACAAATATATTCAGTCACAAAAGCAGACTTTCAATAAACAATACGATTTTATCAATTATGCAGATGAACTACTTTGTTATTCTATATATAAAGAAATTAATTCTCCATATTCTGCCTACACAGAAGATGTATTCAAAAAGGCTTATAACAAAGCATTGGGGGATATTGAGTTTATATTGAAAACTGAAAAGGGAAAATATGACAAAGCTGGAAAAAACTTTTCATACAATAGTTATTTCAAAAAACCACAGTGCCGTATTGATTACAATAACATGAATGGAATCCTGGAAAACGAATCAATTATCGATTATTTGATGAGCAGAAAATGATTGTATTGCGCGAAAGACCCGCATCTGCAATAGAAGAAGTGGAAAGGTTCCGATAACTCAGAACGGCCAACTCTTCTCAGGAGCAGTGGCATTTTCTATAGCCAGTGGAATGGTTTCACCGCTGGAAATTCAGCGCAGCGACTTTTAGTAATGTTTTTTTTATAGTTAAGTGGGAGGGTTTCGTATCCGGTAATTCAGAGCCGAGGCGACTTTTGAGTAGTATTTTTTTTTATGAGCCAAGTGGAAGGGTTTCGCAACGGCTAATTCAGAGCGGCATCAAAAACTCAAAAAATGCAGGATGCAATTTTTTGTGTTTTTGCTGAGTGCAGTCTGACGCCAGGAAGGCGGCGGCAAACGTCCGCCTGAATTACCGGATGCGAAACCCTTCCACGTTGCATATGGGAAAAAACCACCGGCTAACGTCCGCCTGAATTGCCGGTTGCGAAACCCTAAGGTTTATTCAGATAACGGTAAAAATCACTCTTTGTGGAAAGCAGCAAAGTATCTTTTGGTGAAAAAGTTTTTTCGTAAGTTTCCATAGTTTTTAAGAACTTGAAAAAATCTTTTGACTCGCTGTTTCTGTTATAACTTGCTGCATAAATTGATGAAGCGGTTGCATCTGCCCTACCCCGTATTTCGTCTGCTTGCCTCTCTGCATAGGACATAAGCTCCCGCAAATCTTTCTCACGGTCTCCGGAAATACGCAGCGCTTCGCCCTGCCCTTCACTTCTGAATTTGTCAGCGGCTTTTTTTCTTTCACTTATCATTCGCTGATAAATACTCTCCTGAGAGGACTTCTGATAATTTAACCGTTTAAACCTTACATCAAGAAGCTCAATTCCAAGTTCACTGCAGGGGTCCTGACACTGCGATAAAATATACCGCGCGATACTATCCCTTCCGTAGTTATTCGGCAAATCAGCGTTGGAAAGAGCGGAATTAGCAGTAGTTACAGTATATGATTTTGCGGAATTGCCATGCGGAGTGGTACGTACTACTTCCTCGAGATCATGACGGGCTATAGCGTCCCTTGTTTTCCCGTCGATAATATCATCGAGGCGGGATTGTCCGCCCTGCTCATCGGTTACTCTTTGAAGAAATAAAAGAGGATCCTCAATACGCCAGCGCGCATACGTATCGATGAAGATAAACCTTTTATCTTTCGTAGGCACTTCATTCGGGTGGCCATCCCACTCAATGATGCGTTTTTCGAAACTCCGTATATCATGGAGCAGTGGGATCTTAATTTTAATTCCCGGCTCTGTATAGGCTTCTCCTACCGGCTTACCAAACATGGTAATAATAACCTGTTCGCGTTCGTCCACAACAAAAAAAACTGATTTTCCGATTAGATAAATTCCGAAAATAACTGCAAAGGCTGTTACAAATGGCCGAATCATTTTGATGCTCCTTCCGGCAATGACCTGTTGACGTCAAGCAGCGGCAGTACTCCGCTGTGATTTTGGTCCGATATAAACTTTTTTTCAACTCTGGAGAGAATTTTTCCGATAGTTTCAAGATACATTCTTTGTTTTGTTACTTCGGGAGCTTTTGTATACTCTTTGAACACTGAGTCAAAACGGGCGGCCTCCCCGAAGGCCCGGTTTGTACGCTCAGCGGCATACCCCATCGCTTCCTGGACTATTTTTTGAGCTTCACCTCGGGCTTTAGGGATAACCTGATTATATTCGCTCATTGCCTGGTTAATTAATTTTTCTTTTTCCTGCTGCGCTTCATTAACTTCACTGAAAGCAGGTTTGACCGGCCCGGGAGGAGATACGTCCTGAAGCACTACCTGGTCTATCCGGATTCCCGTTTCATATTGATCGCAAAGATTCTGCACTTTGTCTTTTACAAGAAGCGCAATCTCCTGGCGGCCGCCTGTCAGGACACTGTCCACATCATAATCGCCCACGACTTCCCGCATTACCGATTCATTAAGATCTCTGAAAGTGTCTTCCACATTCCGTACTTTAAAAAGATATTTGTATGCATCACTGATACGGTATTGTACAGACCATTCTACATTAACCATATTTAGGTCCCCGGTCACCATCAGTGATTCATGTGAAAAATCTGAAGAAGAATATCTGGTTTGCACACCCGCTTCTTCTGTTCTGAAGCCGAATTCAGCCTTTTGCTGCCGATGCACAGGGATTTTTTTAACACTGTCGATGAAAAACGGGGCTTTCACATGCAGCCCCGGACCGGTCTGACCGGCAAATTTTCCAAGGCGTATTATTACACCTGTTTCTTCGGGCCCTACCATATACATCCCTGTAAATAAAATAATTAACCCGGCCGATAAAATCAGTAAAAAAGGAATTTTGTTTAACTTTTTTACATTTAACCGATGAAGAAGCTCGCTGAGAATATCCTGTTCTGACATTTATTATCCTTTATTTTCATTTATAATGACTTTTTTTTACTATTTTGTTTTTCGTACGTTATTATTCGTCGTCCGTATCGACCTTACTGAATTCTCCGTTGAATGCATTAAACACCGCAGTAATGATCACATTGTTTTGTACAACGATGGTGATTTCATAAATGGCATTTCGCCGTCTTCTCAGTTCAAGTTCTATTATCTTGCCGGGATATCGCCCGAGAGCGGTTTTCATTACCTGTTCTGCAGGAACAACCTTTGCAAGAATGGTTTTACTTATCCTGAATGATTTTGTACCAAGAATATTCCCGTTGCCTGCATCAACATAAATACGCGTACGGCTCGTATTATCCGCAAACCTGACCTCATACACGAGAAACCCTGATTCATTTTTCAACTGAACCTCATATACAGAAGATTCTATCTTTTTTTGCGCTATTTTCACAGCTTCTTCAAGAGAGATTTTGCTGTATATATACAGATTTGCTTCCTGTCTTTTACGAAGTTTTATACTCCCTTCACTGATGTCATCTCTGGCAAACAGAGAAGATGTAAATATAAATATTAGAAAACAAAGACGTTTCATATTCGGACAGGTGAAGGAAGATTCATCCAAAGATTTTTTTCAACAAAAATGAGCTCATTTTCATTTTCACTTGATTGTATTTTTTCAAACTCAGCACCATAGTTGGCAGCCGCTTTTTTTACTATTTCGATACAGGCTGATGAATTATCTGATACACTCTTCAGAACGGCCTGGAACACATAAAGCGCATGAATTACATTTATGCCGGAAATATTTTCAATGCTCCCCTCTATCTCTCTGAGGAACTCAAATGGAAAAGATTTAATATTAATCCAAAACCACTTATGCGGGATAGCAAATTTTTCTGTGTAATTTGACTGAATAATGCTTTGCACTGCAGGGGTGATATCAGGAAAAATACTTTGCGGCATAGTAAAAAATATCGTGTGTATTCCGTTTCCGTATCCGTATCCACGCGGTATTTGTATAAGCCACGATGCAGCTTTTTCACTTTCTAATAAAGCATCAGGAACTTTGATGAATATATATGTGTTTTTTTTCTGCAGAAAAATGTTTTCTTCTCCGAAAACAGAACATAGCTGTTTGATATCTTCGTTAAGAACAGAGTATTTTACCATGGGCGTTATTCAAGATATTTTAATGCATGCAGACTTTTAATACGGGTATAAATAGTCATCATTCGTTTATGCAGTACTTCGGCATTAATAATGCGTGAGGTATTGAGCCGTTCATAATAAATATCCTCCGTAATAGATCGCTCAGTATTCATGAGCATATTTGATATTGAATGAAAAAATACATCTTCTTTTGTCTGATCCGGTGAAGACACAGGAAAATAACGGAAGGCCTCAAATATTTCAGTAAAATGAATATAGCCGAGCTTTTGAAAAATATGATAAATTCCTAATCCACTTCCAGCTCTGATAATCGAAAGAAAATTTTCAAAATCCGGCTCAGCGTTGTTTTCCCTTTGACTGAAAAAATCAGCATCCTTCTCAAGATACATATACATTTTATTCTTGCATACATTAACTCTGTGTAAGCGCTCGGCGTCCGGCAAATTTTTATTTTTAGATGCTTCCTGACGAATCCTGTTTTCGAGGTCTGAACTGAAATTATCACTGAAAAATTCGTATAGCGGCTTAAAATCCACACCCGCATCAAAAGCGGCAAGCTCGGCCATGGTATTTTTTGCGTCTGCAGAAATAAGATTGTAGATCGTTTTTGATCGGGCCACAAACCGAATAAGATCATTAAGGGGAAATGATTGCTCCCGCCGGAATAAACGGCACGAAGTGAGTTTGTTCGGCAATCCGTAAAAAGAATGCACATCAAGCCCGGGTATGCGCACTTCGGCATTATCTTCAAAAATATAACGGTTAAGCAGACCGAGCATAAAATATTCTATCTGTTGCTTCCATCGTAAAATGTCAGAGGGATCATTGAAACAGCTTTTTTGATGTTCAGTTTTTTTATCGAGAATTGCTCGGTTTTTTTGAGAAAAAAAAGCGGTAAGTGCGCGGACACGTTTGAACAGCAATGAAAGAGATGCTAAAAAATTATGATCATATGCCTGGTTTTTAAGCAGATGATTTAATAAAAACGACCCGTCTTTGTCATGCATTTTCTGCAGTAACGTTTCAAAAGACATATACATCAGATTATTCTCTGAAAGAAGCGCGGTTTCGAGTTTATCGAGTATTACCGGCATATGCTGTACAAAATAAGGCAGTGAAAGTTCATCCCGGAACCCAAGCCCGCACACACGGAGTGATGAAGTAAATAAATCGTATGTAAGCGCAATATAATACCGGTTACCCCGGGTCTGCGCGGTGAGAATAACCGTATTCTTTTTCTGCCCCTCGCCGAACTGAGTGAGATTCTGCATGCCTTTATCTTCCAGTGTGCTGTCCAGAACAGGCTCACCCATAAGGCTCAGACGATCACGGCATGCGTATAAAAGTTTTGATTTATTAAGAACAATATCCGGATCTTCGCTGATGATTAGAATATTCCAGACACCGTTTTCCCTTTTCAGACTGAGTACCTGCACTTTGACTGAGGTAAACTGCCCAAAATTAAAATTAGATGCGGCATCAATGCCGAGAATGTGGGAATCGGCAAAACCAGGCAACGCGGTCTGCAGCAATGACGCAATACATCCGTAAGATTTTTTTACAGACATTTTCCGCCTACGGTCACTGACAGAAAATAAAATAACTTCAATAACGCCAAGTAAAACATTTGCTTCGTGTATGTAACAGCCTTAAGTATAATACAATTTGACGAATATTTCAATTATATATGTTTATATCCGGTCAAAAAAATAATGAATCATTTTTGCAGAAAGCAGCGCCTGTTCATCGCTGCTGACCCGGGTACGTCTGAAAATGCCGTACTCCAGAAGACGGGCATTATTCATTGATATTACACCTTTAAGATTTGCTGAATACAATTTTGACTTGAAAAAACACGTACCGTCTACAACCGCCTTCCAAAAATTACTTTTTTTTAAATTTGCCATGGTCAAATCGGCATTCCTCAGATCTGTTTCACAAAAGATGCTTTCTTCGAGATTTGCGCGGATAAAGGCTGCGTCGCACAGAACAGATTTCCAAAAATTCGCAGCGCCGCACACTGCATTATCAAATATTGTCCCGGCGCATCTGCATCCGATAAAAGATATATCATTCAGCATAGCATGGGAAAAATTACAGGATTCAAATACGGATTTGCTGAAGTCTCCTCTGCTGATGTGTGCGTATTGAAAATTGCATTTTTTAAATTCAGCATTTTCAGCAATACTTCCTTCCAATTGGAAATTAGTGAGATTGATTTCTTCAAAAACTGAGTTACTGAAAATAAACGGGGAATCTGATACAATGTCCGGAAATTTCTCTTTTGTTAAACCCGCCTCTGCAGCGCTTTTTGCAGCATCAAAGCCTTTTTCAAGCAGCACACCGGAAAAATTCCTTTCACCTTTTACTATACGGTCAATGAAATTTTTGCCGGTTAAATAAACCTGTTTGCTCCCTGTCATAATTAGTGTATATTTTCATATGAATTCTGATTTGTTACCAGTTTATGATTACTTTATGAAAACACACATAATTTTAATACAGGAAGGAATATCGCCACGGACAATTCAGGCGTAGATTTAATTTTTTCTAAAAGCACCGTGGAAGTATTTCAAAAACTAAAATCCAATCTGACGTTTGCGGCTGCCATCCTGGCCGCCCGCTGCACTCGGCAATCGTGAAAAACCCTCGGCCTCCTGCCGTTTTTCCACGCTTGACGCCGATTGGATTTTGAGTTTTTGAAATACTTCCACTTGTCAATTTTAAACACTACTACTCAAAAGCCACCTTAATTACCTTATTGACCACCTTTCGCCTTCCTGCATTAAAATTATGTGTGTTTTATTCTGTAATTTGGCTCATATTTTTGTATTTAACATTTTTCACACTTCAATCGGATTATCCTTCCCCACATGTATGCCGTCGGGTATTGCGCAGTCAGAGAAAGTTTTTAGTTCTTGGTGTATTATTTCATCCACATAGATCTTGAAACTACCGACGGGAAACTGTACATTCATGAGCTTACTTCCGAAGCATACAAACAAATTACGAAGAAAAACCAAAGTCACCGGCTTGTAAATAACCACACTTTTTTTCGTTATTGAACTGGCGAGAATTCCCGAATTGAGGCGGCTGCTTACAATTGTAATCATCTTTAAATAGTTTAGTGAAATATGCTTATGAATTCACAAAATTTTTAACACTATTATTGGTATTACATACTTTTGCACGCTTTTTTAATTTTTGCAGCGTATTAGGGTTTAGCCCGAAGCAGCAAAAATTAAAAAAGCGTGCAAAAGTAATGTATTTTGATGTTTTAAAAATTTGTGGGGATTCATGAGATTCACAACACTTGAATATACTTTCTATTTATGATAAGATTAGATCGGTTTATGTGCGGGAATAGCTCAGTTGGCTAGAGCGACTGCTTGCCATGCAGTAGGTCGCGGGTTCGAATCCCGTTTTCCGCTCATTCAGAACACATACACTCTCACATATTCAGTATATTTTATTCTGAAAGCTTTTTTGAGTGGCTGAAGCGCTATACAAACTAAAATACTTTACAATAAGGAATACGCGTACAAATGGAAATTACTGTCAAACACGAAAAAACAGATGAATGCAAACTTAAAATTGATGTAGAAATACCTCCCTCAGAAATTCAGGCCGAGTATCAAAAAATCAAAGACGAAATTTTACAGGATCTGTCAATCCCGGGATTCCGAAAAGGAAAGGTTCCGCCTGCCCTCGTCGAAAAACGTTTTCGTAAAACAATAGAAGGAAAAGCCATCAATAACATTCTGCCACGTGTATACGAACAGGCAATTCAGACAAACAACCTCAAAACATTCGGACAACCAACTGCTGATGATATTTCAGAATATACCCCGGGAACTCCTCTGCACGTAAAATTTTCTGTTGATCATGCTCCCATCTGCGGGCTTAACAAACCCAAAACAATTGAAATTACGGAACCAGCTGTCGAAATTGACGATAAAGATATCGAGCTCGAAATTAAACGGGCGCTCCGCAGTAAAGTCAAACTGGAAGATGATGAGAGCGCATGTGTACATAATGAACACTATATAAAATTTAATGCCGACTTTACTGAAGAAGAATTTGCTGGTGAAAAACTGAAAGATTATCCCGCCGATATGTCCAATCCTTCCTCTGTGCCGTTACTGCTCGGCGAAGATCTGCTCGGCATGAAAATCAACTCTGAAAAAAAAATAAAAAAAAGTTTCCCGGCAGATTATCACATTTCAAAGCTTGCCGGGAAAAAAATCAGTATTCTTGTCACTATTGTTTCTGTTAAGAAGTTTATTTATCCCGAATTAACCGATGAAACTGCAAAAGAGGCAAAATATGAAAATATTGCCGACATGAAAGAAAAAATCAAAGCATCGCTCCAATCCGCAATACTATCACGAACCGAATCTCAACTCCGGAAAGATATCCTCAATGCATACCGGAACTCATCAACTTTCGAGATACCCGAATCCCTGATAGAATACAGCATACAAGAGTCCATCAGCAATCTGAAAAACAGATTTGGTGCAAATGAACAGGTTTTCGAAACATTTCTTACCAAACAATTCGGCGACAAATCCGGAATAAATAATCATTTCCGCGAAACATCCATAACACAAATTCAGGATGAACTCATTTTAGAAGAAATCATCAAAGAAAACAGCATTGAACCATCAGAAGAATCAATACAAAAAGAAATCGATGGTCTGGCTCAATATTACGGAAAACCGGCTGATGAATTACGGAAAGATTTACTCAAATCCGGCTACTACAATCAGCTTCGGCTTAAAAATCAGCAAATCGCCGCAATTGAGTACGTAAAAAATAATTTTTGCAAACTTAAAAAAGGAAAAAAAATTAACGCAGAACAGTATCTACACCAGGAGTCCTGAATGCTCATTCCATATGTTATCGAACAAACCAGCCGGGGAGAACGTTCCTACGATATCTACTCCCGCCTTCTCAAAGACAGAATTTGTTTTCTAGGCGGAGAGGTTGATGACGGCGTAGCAAATACTCTCATTGCACAGTTCCTCTTCCTCGAAGCAGCTGATCCTGAAAAAGATATCTGGCTTTATATCAACAGCCCGGGCGGCGTTGTCACAAGCGGTCTTGCGGTATACGATACAATGCAGTATGTGAAATGTCCGGTTAACACAGTTTGTCTCGGTCAGGCAGCATCAATGGGAGCATTGCTTCTTTCTGCAGGAGCAAAAGGGAAACGCTATGCAACAAAATACAGCCGGATAATGATTCATCAGCCTTCCGGCGGAGCCCGGGGGCAGGCAACTGATATCCAAATTCAGGCAAGAGAAATTCAGCGCAATAAACAGGCCTTAAACGAAATTTTATCTCTTCATACCGGCAAATCCATCGATATTATTGCCGCAGACACTGACCGGGACAATTTCATGTCCGCTGAAGAAGCAAAATCATACGGTCTTATCGACGAAGTATATACCTCGCGCAATTGATACAATGGCCGGGAAAAAAAAATCAACTGATGTCCCTCGCTGCAGCTTTTGCGGGAAACCGCCCGGTTCTGCAGGCCAACTTATCAGCGGAATATACGGATTTATCTGCGAAAACTGCGCAGCAAACTGTAAGAGCATGTTCAGTGACATACACGAGCATGATGGTTTAGGAAATCTTTCAGAAAACCGGTTGCAGGATGAATTGAAAAGCCGGTCTGAAAATAATGAAATATACAGTTCTGAAGAAAGAAAACGGTCTTCTTCTCCCCCATCTTACGGATCCGATGCTAAAAAACCCGTTTACTCCACTTCCATCCTCAAACCAAAGGAAATACACAATCGTCTGAATGAGTATGTCATTGGCCAGGATTCTGTAAAAAAAGTACTCTCCGTTGCGGTATATAATCATTATAAAAAACTTTATCACTCCGCGACTTCCGACCATAGCGCTATTGAACTCGAAAAAACAAATATTCTTCTCCTCGGACCTACCGGAAGCGGAAAGACGCTTCTTGCATCAACTCTCGCGCGGATTATCAATGTTCCGTTTGCTATTGCGGATGCGACTACACTTACTGAAGCAGGTTACGTCGGAGATGATGTTGAAAATATTTTATTACGTCTTCTTCAAAATGCAGAATTTGATATTCCCGCAGCCGAACGGGGTATTATTTTCATTGATGAAATAGACAAAATATCACGTAAAAGCGAAAACACATCAATTACCCGGGATGTATCAGGCGAAGGTGTACAGCAGGCGCTTCTTAAAATCATTGAAGGCACCATTGCCACAGTGCCCGCAAAAGGAGGAAGAAAACATCCTCAAAGTTCCAACATCCCTGTAAACACAAAAAACATTCTTTTTATATGCGGCGGCGCCTTTGTTGAGTTGGAACACATTATTAAAAACAGAGTCAATGCCCAGACAATAGGCTTCAGTGCTGAATTTAAAGATAAAAACGCATCGGGATTTCAGTACCTCAAAGAATGCGCTCCCGATGATCTGATCAAATTCGGCCTAATTCCCGAGCTTGTAGGAAGGCTTCCTGTGATAAGTGTGCTTGAAGAACTTGATGATGAGGCGCTGAAGGCAATTCTTCTCCAGCCTAAAAACGCATTACTGAAACAATACCAGCAGCTTATGAAAATGGAGAATATAAAGCTCTCGATTACCGAAGAAGCAATTCATCTCATCGTTAAAAAAACAAAAAAACTCAAAACGGGGGCAAGAGGTCTCAGAGCCATTCTCGAAGGCATTATGATGCCGATCATGTACGAAGCCCCGACAGCCGAAGCAGATACCATTACAATCACCGAAGAGCACGTCACCAATAACACTCCGCTTGAAGCAATGACTGTTTCAAGTACCCCGCGGCCGTCTGCCGTGAAGAAACCAGAACCAGGTAAAATCGGCGCATAACAATTCCTGATACGATTCCTATTGTGCTTCCTGTTGCGAATAGAACAGAGTTTGTGTTTAATGAAGCATCGGGACATACAAGACTCGATGTATTTTTAGCCGCACAGAAAAACATCGGATCAAGAGAAAAGGCACAGGCTCTTATTCTCGCAGGCTCAGTTTCTGTGAACGGTCGCATTATCACAAAAGCAGGGACTGCATTAAAAACAGCTTGTGCAGTTTCAGTTAAAAAACAAAAGCAATACGTTTCACGGGGCGCATTTAAACTGTTAAAAGCTCTTGATACATTCAAAATAAGCCCCGCCGGAAAAATTTGTGTTGATATCGGAAGCTCTACCGGGGGGTTTACCGAAGTACTATTATCGAAAGGAGCGGCACACGTCTACGCAATTGATTCCGGCACCAATCAAATTGACCACAAACTCCGGATAGATCCCCGCGTAACAGTATTTGAAAATACTAATGCACGATACTTAACATCAGATATTTTTTCCAATACTGATGAATTTAATTTATTCGGTTTTTGTGCCGTTGATGTTTCATTTATTTCAATTTTGAAAATTTTACCGGCATGTATGCCATTACTCAGTGAAGATTCTATCTGTATTGCTCTGCTAAAACCCCAATTTGAGGCGCAGCGTAAGGATATTGACAAAGGCGGGATTGTAAAAAAAAAAGAAATACATTATGCGCTGGTTTCTGATCTGCTTAAGGAAATTATTACGCTCGGTTTAATTCCGGAACAAATTACTTATTCACCGATAACCGGCACGAAGGGCAATATTGAGTATCTTGTGCTATTAAAGAAACGAATATATTATTTCGAAGAAAACGGTGCTGTTTCAGACAAAAAAATTACTTCGGTAATCGACGATGCATTCCTTGAACTGAAAAAACCATAGTCACACACTGCAACTTACGCACAAATAAAAAAATCAAAACGAATATATCACTCCAGCGAATCTTCGTCGTCGTCGAGGCTCCCCCCGTCTTCAGTATCAAGACTCTCGCCGCCGTCCTCCGTATCAAGACTCTCGCCGCCGTCAAGGCTTTCTTCTTCCGTACTAGTTTTCTCTTGTGCACTATCAGACGCACTATCAGACACACTAGCGGTATCTTCAGTATCGTCAGTTGTTTCGCCGGACTCTTTTGCAGCCTCGGATATTTGTTTATGAATAGCATCAATTTTTTGTGAGAATTCAAGAAGCGCTTTTGATTCGCTTTCAGCATCTTTCGATGATACCAGCGCTCCATTTTTACTTACCGTACCGGAATCCCGCTTTTTGCCTGTAGATTTCAGATAATGTGCAGCTGCAGTCTGCGGAGATACCCATTTCCGGTAATCTTCATCGTACACGCGGTCTTTTGCAGATGTGTCTGATAATTTTTTAAAGAAATTATCCGCTTCGCTCTTGCTGCCTTTCTTTAATAATACCAGTCCGCTGTATAAAAGAGAATCATTATGGTATTTTGTATTTTTATAATTATTTTGAATAAATTCAAAAGGTCTCAGCAGTTCACTTCTTGATAATGTATCAGGTTTAAACACATAACGTGTTATCCCATGCCAGAGAACACTGCGCGCTTTAATATCCCCAGCCGATGCATTTTTCGCGCACTCATTAAATAAAAGTTCAGCATTTCTGATAAATGTTTCTTTCTGCTTTCCCCGCGCCTGCTTAGCGCGAATAAAATTTGCAATACCCTGATAGTACAGCGATTCGTAATTACTTTTATCAACATTACCATCAGTTACCGCGACATACCGCCCTTTTGCGATATGGCTTTTTATTTCTCTAAGAGAGAGAATATCTGACTGCATTGTTCCCGGAGTACCGCTGACATCCTGTAATATCACACTTGTTACATCCCTGTGTGCGGGATCTACTGTTTCATCTATGACACGCGGTGCGACGCCTCTGTCAATCTCAAAACCAGACCCATTACCCTCGCCGATTATTTGAATAGAGTTATCGGCCTTGCCCGTATCTTTTTGCTGCTTAATAAATTTGTCGAAATCATCGCTTTTTTCCATTACACAACCGGAAAATAAAAAAATAAGAAAACTGCAGGATATGAAAATTTGTGTGCGGAATGCTGATATCATATAATTCCCCTGAACCGGTATATTTATGATTAACGGCCAAAAACGATTTCTCTTTAACCTTTTTCCAATGATGGTTATCAGGGCGGACGCAAACTTTGAGTATAGACTTAACTATTAATTTATATTTCCGGTAAGAATATCGATTTGTTCTTTAATTTTTCCCGCGTCTTCAAACCGTTCTTCTTTGATTGCGTCTTCAAGCATTTTTTCATAAATACCAAGCTGTTCATTTGTCTTTTTGGATATTCTTTCTTTCTCACTACTCTGGTTTAAATCTGTTTTAGTTTCCGCATTTTTTTCATCAAGAATAATACCGTGCTCGTCAAAAATTTCTTTCGAGACAAAAATCGGAGTCTCTGTCCTCAGTGAAAGAGCGATTGCGTCTGAAGGCCGGGCATCGATTATGAGAAGGGATTTATCTGATTTTTTTCCGATAAATTTTCTATGTTGGATATATATATTTGAATAAAACACCGGGCCTTTATATTCAGTAATCTCGGTTTTTATAATGTCATATTCCACCGCATCGAGAAAACTTTTAAGCAAATCGTGCGTCATTGGGCGCTGCGGAGCGCGTTTCATTTTTACTGTGGTAATCGCCTGAGCTTCTACCGGCCCGATAAAGATCGGAAGAATTCGTTCATCTTCACTATTCTTTAAAAAAACCACAAAACCAATGTCGGTAATCGAGACACCTTTCACTTCAACACGGATCATCAGTTGCTACCTCCAGGTTATCGATAAGTCTTACTCCATGAAAAAACACCGCGCCGATAATGATACTGTCCCGGTTTACTGTTCCCGCCGGGATAAGAGTATTTTTATCGCAAATTGAGAGATAATCAACTGTCATACCGGCAATGTTTTGAATTTCTTTTTTCCCTGCAGAGATTATATCATCGGAATTGACTGAGTGGTTTGACGTGTACAGTCCCCGCATTGCACAAAGCGCTGCGTAAAAACCTGAAGCGTGATCCTGCTGTATGTCAGATAAGTATTTATTTCTGCTGGAAAGTGCAAGTCCTCTGGTGTTTCTCACAATCGGTGCGCCTTCAATACGCACGGCCATATTGAGATCATTGACCATTTTCTTTATCAGAAATAACTGTTGAAAATCTTTTTTCCCGAAATAGGCTGCTTCCGGCATCGTAAGGTTTAAAAGTTTATTTACGACGGTAAGCACACCCTTGAAATGATCAGGCCTTGTACGGCCGCACAATATGCAGGATAAGTCAGGATTGCTGATCCAGGTTCCATGATTCTCCACATACATTTCAGCGGATTCAGGCGCGAATAACACATCAGTTTTTTCTTGTTCAAGGCAGGCTATATCCCGATCGAGACAGCGCGGATATGCATGAAAATCTTCACGGGGACCAAACTGTGCGGGGTTAACAAAGATAGACGCTATGGTCAGATCGTGGGATTTTTTTGATTTTTTAATGATTGAAAGATGTCCATCGTGGAGCGCCCCCATAGTGGGTACAAACCCGATACTGCCAGTTCCGGCACCGCGCCGCCAATCCCGGAATTCACTTATAGTGCGAAATATTTCCATGTATATCACCCTGATTATCAGTACTTTTTAAAATATTACCGAACTTTTCCTGCAAATTTCTAACATAAGCAGTTTCTCTGCTGTTTAAAAAATTTTCATTTTCCATGAATAAATTATCCATCGATTCGAGACATAATTCAACCGCTTCATAAAAATCGTCATGTATTGAAAAAGTATAAAGATTTTCCGCAGAATGCGACAATGCGAAAAATGCGGTTTTTTGTTTCTTCTTATTAATATATACAGGTTTTAGTAAAGAGTCAAGATATCTTTTTATTACTGCCCAATCTTCAGGAAAGCAGCAATTGCTTTGCTTGGGCCGTTTTGTATTCAATCCATTTTGAAAATCGATTAAATCAAAATATTTAAAAATATTACCGAGGCGATCGCGGGCGATGCAGATTCCTTTAAACGTCAGTACTGCTTTAATCTTGCGGTATTGATAAATATCTTTTGATGTTTTGAATTCCCTGAGCTGAATTAGAATATGATACGGTAAAATAAGATCTGATTGAAATTCGTTCGTGCCATAAAAAAAATACTTCCCTCCGATTTGAATTTTTCCAGACACAGCGCCATGGCCGCGCTCTGTGAGCTGATGCACAGGAAACCTTTTTTTTTCTGAATGCCTGCGCGTCAGGTTCAGCCACAGATCAGAAAAATTATTTTTCAGCATTTCAGGTTTAATCACCGCCGCGCTTCGGATATACACCCTTCCGGTATGGACTATTTCTCCACCCACAACAGCTTCGGGCTTTTCTGAAAACAATGCTGATGCAGGATGAATACGAATTCCTTTTTCAGTACAGGAACGGTAACTATCATTTTTCTCTGATCGCAGGCAGACATACTGATACAAACCTGTACAAAAACAACTGTTTATACGTTCTCTAAAAATTTCACTTCCAGGCTCAATATGTCTTTCGCGGACCATCGAGATAATCTGCGCATGAATACTGAAAATCTCCCGCATTACCCGTTCATCAAGGAAATATATTCTGCAGAAATTTTCTTTATCCTTTTCCGAAGAGTATTTGTCAAAAAGAGAAATCCAGGTAAAAAAATCACCGCCGGGTTTAATGAGCTTTTTTTGCGCTTTTCTGCTTTCCGCTTCTTTCCCTGCCGGGTATAAAAATGGGGACTTGGCGGTTAAAAAAGAAATTACGGTAATCACATGCCGCAGGGATTGCGGCACACGAATCATAGATTCCAGAAGTATTCGCGACAGTCTGGGCGGAATGGGAAATTCCGCCATTTGTTTTCCTATTTCTGTAAGATTGCCGCCGGCATCAAGTGCATTCATCCCGCGGAGTGTTTCCAGAGCGCTGCGGATTAAACCATGGGCAGGCGGTGAAATAAAATCAAAAGAAAAATAGTCGTAAATTCCGAGGTCAGCCATACGCAGCAGCACCTCCGACAAATCGCTCCGGTGTATCTCTTCAAGAGTGTATTCATCTCTCTTTTTATAATCATCTTCTGCATACAACCGGTACACCGTACCGGGTCCGGTACGCCCTGCCCTTCCGCTTCTCTGCTCGCATGAGGCGCGTGAAACCGGCATTGTCTCAAGCCGTGAAGTAAAAGTGTTCGGGTTATATCTGCTTATATTTGCAATACCGCTGTCGATTACAAACCGGACACCGTCAATTGTGATTGAAGTTTCGGCGATATTTGTCGCTGCAATCACTTTCCGCTCACCTGGAAAATTCCGGAAGACGTCCGCCTGTTCTTCAGGCGATAACCGCGCATACAGAGGCAGCACGCGAAGGCGGTAATCGGCTCGCATCGCTAACTTTTTTAATTCAGCGCAGCATTCTTTAATTACATTCTCACCCCATAAAAAGATAAGAATATCACCTTTTTCAGTACCTGATGCGATTTCATTAACGGTATTATAAATAACCGGAAGCAATTCCTCATGACTATATGGCGGGAGATAGTTAACCGTTACCGGAAAGGTTCGGCTTTTGACTGAGACAACAGGAGCATTATTAAAAAAATATGAAAACTCCTGAGTGTTTATTGTGGCAGAAGAAACAATAATCCGGATGTCAGGTCTTCTACGCATAAGAGGTTTTAACAAACCGAGTATAAAGTCAATATTGAGACTTCTCTCATGCGCTTCATCAATCATCAGTACGGAATAACGCGAAAGAAGCGGATCAGATTTAATCTCCTGAAGCAGAATACCGTCAGTCATGATTTTTATCCTGGTCATTTCTGAAGTAAAATCATCAAACCTGATTTTATATCCGACCTCAGAACCATACGAAAAGGACATTTCTTCCGCGATGCGCCTGGATACAGTCACAGCCGCAATTCGACGCGGTTGAGTCACGCCGATCAGACCTTTGGATGCATAACCGGCATGAAACAATATTTGCGGGATCTGTGTTGTTTTTCCGGATCCGGTCGGCGCCTCGATAATTACTGCGCTGTTTCGGCTGACTGCGTTGAGTATTGTGTCTTTATCGGCGTAAATTGGAAGCAAAATGCTTGGGATATACCGGCGGCTACCGTGGTTTTATTTTTTATCGCTGTCAAATTTTTCGAGCAGGTACTTTACTTTTGCGATGAGCGTATCGCTGTCTGCTGGTTTAACCAGATAACCTTTCGCGCCCCTTTTAAGAGCTTGTACCACCTTGCCTTTTTCAGCGTGTGAGGTAAACATGAGAATGATTGCCTGTGGTTTTTGAACAAGCATCTGATCAAGTGTGCCAAGTCCATCGAGACCGGGCATATCGATATCGAGAATGACAATATCCGGTCTGTTTTTCCTGAATAGTTCAAGTGCTGCTATGCCATTTTCGGCTTCTAAAAACACTCCCACCATTTCAGTACGTAAATATTGAATTACTTTTCTTCTGATGAAAGAAGAATCGTCGACAATCAAATAAGTGTGACATTTTTTAAATTCATTTTTATTTACACTATGAAGGAGTTTGTTTTTAGAGGGTCCTTCATCACACTCCTTTTTTTCATTGTCGGAACCATCAGTACTTTTTCCGGCGGCATCCGGTGAAGGCTGATCTTTTTCATTTTCTACATTCACTTTTACTGGATCTCCGTTTACATTGAGGGTTTTTGAAATAGTCATCAGGTTATTATACATTTAGAAAAAAGAAAAATCAAATAACTTATGAATTCAACAAATTTGTTACAGGTTTCGTAAAAGGGTTCAAAACCGGTAATTGGGGCGGTGATTTGCAGGTGGATTTTTTTTCTATAGGCACCGTTGAAAAGATTTTTCAACCGGCAATTTAGGCGGAGGTTTATTTTTTTCTAAAAGCACCGTGGAAGAGTTTCAAAAACTAAAATCCAATCTGACGTTTGCGCCTGCCATCCTGGCAGGCCGCTGCACTCGACAAGCGTGGAAAAACTTCGGCCTCCTGGGCAGTCGGCGCTCTCGCGCCTCCTTTGTTCGCAGTTTGCGTGGCCCCGCCTTCGGCGCCCGCAAACTTCTGGCCATTTTTCCACGTTTGACGCCGATTGGATTTTGAGTTTTTGAAACTCTTCCACTTGGCTATTTAAAATGAAACTACTTAAAATCCGCTCTGAATTGCCGGTGGCAAAACACCTTCCACTTGGTTATAGCAAACATTACTACTACCTAGTGCCGCCTCTATTATGGGTTTGTTATTCTTACACCAGCCTATATAAAAAAATTTGTGAATTACTAGTCAGTTTGGACAAAATAAAATAACAAATTTGATGACGGTTGAAAGTAATGGTAATATTTTCCAGACTGTGCTTAGATAAGCTTTTCTTTGCCGGCTTCACCGGAGGGGCCCGGCGGGGGGGGGGCTGACGCGGAAAGCAATGACTGATGATAAAATACAATATATATTTGCAATTTTTGATATATATCAAAATATTTTAATATTAACTGCATAAGAAAACGCAAATAATTTGTTATCTTAAATTGTGGAGTTTAACTATTTCGTAAAACTAATAATTATGAAGAAAAAAGAATTTGCGCCTATAATAATTAAGTTAAAAGATTTTCCGGCACCAAAAGAACGACATTGTGTCGGTCTAAAATATGAATAATAAATGAAATCAGAAGCACAAACCAGAAGAGAAATTATTGATAAAAGACTCAGTCAAGCAGGTTGGAATGTTAATGATAAATCACAAGTCGTTACTGAATATGATATTCCCGTTTCACTTCCAGATGGAGTTGCAGAAGCTCGAACAAAATATGAAGGGCATCAATTTTCTGATTATCTTTTACTAAAAAAAGATGGTAAACCATTCGCAGTGGTTGAAGCTAAAAAGACATCTGTTGACCCGGCAATAGGACGAGAACAAGCAAAGCAATACTGTGCGAATGTTCAAAAAGAAAGAAATTGTGAATTACCGTTTTGTTTTTACACAAATGGCTATGATATTTATTTTTGGGATTTAGATAATTACCCGCCAAAAAAAGTCTATGGTTTCCCAACACATGAAGACCTTGAACGTTATGCATATATTCGAAGAGCAAGAAAGCCTCTTGCAGGCGAACTAATAAACACCAAAATTGCTGGAAGGAATTATCAAATTTCGTCTATTCGGGCAGTAATGGAGGCGATAGAAAAAAGAAAACGGAAATTTTTACTTGTTATGGCAACCGGTACCGGTAAGACACGTACCTGTATTGCATTAGTTGATGCATTAATGAGAGCCGGATGGGCTGAAAAAGTATTATTTCTTGTTGATAGAATAGCATTACGCGACCAAACACTTGAAGCATTCAAAGAACATTTGCCTAATGAGCCCCGGTGGCCAAAACAGGGTGAAAAAGAGATTGCCTCCGACAGAAGAATATACGTCTCAACTTATCCAACCATGTTGAATGTAATTCGCAACGAAGAAAAAAGTCTCAGTCCTCATTTTTTTGATTTAATTGTTGTAGATGAGAGTCATAGAAGTATTTACAATACTTATCAAGAAATTCTTGATTATTTTAATAGTATTATTCTTGGTTTAACAGCCACGCCAACCGATGTAATTGACCATAACACTTTTCAATTGTTTGAATGTGAAGAAGGTGTACCTACTTTTGCTTATTCTTATGAAGAAGCAGTCAATCATATCCCTCCATTCTTATGCAATTTTCAGGTAATGAAAATAAAATCAAAGTTTCAAGATGAGGGTATTAATAAACGTACAATTTCGTTGGAAGACCAGCAAAAACTTATGCTTGAAGGAAAAGAGATTGCGGAAATTACTTACGAAGGAACGGAAATAGAAAAAAAGGTAATCAACAGGGGTACAAATGCATTAATTGTTCGCGAGTTTATGGAAGAAAGCATTAAAGATACAAACGGCGTATTGCCGGGAAAAACTATTTTCTTTTGTATCAGCAAAGCTCATGCAAGACGAATAGAAGAAATATTTGATTCGTTTTATCCCGAATACAAAGGCGAATTAGCAAAAGTGCTGGTAAGTGAAGACCCGCGGGTTTACGGCAAAGGCGGATTACTCGACCAGTTTGTAAGTAATGACATGCCCCGCATTGCTATCAGTGTAGATATGCTTGACACCGGAATTGATGTGCGGGAACTGGTAAATTTAGTATTTGCAAAACCTGTTTACAGTTATACAAAATTCTGGCAGATGATAGGTAGAGGAACAAGGTTACTCGAACCAGAAAAGATAAAACCCTGGTGTACACACAAAGACTATTTTCTCATACTCGATTGTTGGGATAATTTTGAGTATTTCAAACTCAAACCGAGGGGAAAAGAGCTGAAACCTCAAATCCCTTTGCCTGTTCGCTTATTTGGAGTAAGACTGGAAAAAATAAATGAGGCGAATACACAAGGAAAATCGGATATAACAATAAAAGAAGTTCATAAAATTAAAAAACAAATTGAATCGCTTCCGAAAAATTCAATCGTAATCATGGAAGCTAAGAATGAATTACAGCGTCTTGAAGATGAGAACTTCTGGAATAATCTTACTTCTGAAAAAATGGAGTTTTTAGAAAACACGGTTAAACCACTACTACGGACTGTATCTGATGTTGATTTCAAAGCTATGCGGTTTGAAAAAGATATTGTAGAAGTTTCAATTGCACACCTATCCGGTCAAAAGGAAAAATTTGAAGCACTGCGGGAAAGCATAGTTGAAGAAATCGGAGAGTTGCCTTTAAGTATTAACATTGTAGCAAAAGAGCAGGAGCTGATCCGGCAAGCACAGAATAATCATTACTGGACAACAATTACAGAAGAAAAATTTGATGGCCTGATAAATAAACTTTCCCCTCTCATGAAATTCCGTGAAGCTGTTATTCCTTTATCGCCTGCCAAGTTTAATTTTAAAGACATAGTTTCAGAAAAAGAATTTATTGAGTTTGGCCCTCAGCATGAGGCGCTCAGTATAGCTAAATACAGAGAGCTGGTAGAAAAGAAAATCAATGAACTTGTCTCAGACAGTCAAATTTTACAGAAGTTAAAACAAGGTCATGAAATTTCCCCCGATGAAGCAGAACAATTGGCTGAAGAACTGCATAACGAACACCCGCACATTACCATTGATTTGCTTCGAAAAGTTTATAATCACCGAAAGGCCGCCTTGGTACAATTTATTAAACATATTTTGGGTATTGAGTTATTAGAAACATTTACCGAAACAGTTTCAAAAGCATTTGATGATTTTATTGCCAGACATAGTTACCTATCAACCCGACAGCTTCAATTTTTGGATCTGATTAAAAACTATATTCTGGAAAAAGGTGACGTAACCAGACGCAATCTTATTGAATCGCCATTTACTATGGTTCACCCGGAAGGCATCAGGGGGGTATTCAGCCCAAACGAAATAGAAGAGGTTTTAACTTTAACTCAAAAGGTGTTGGCAGCATAGTATATGGAGAAGAAAAGAATCTTTATTAGCAGTGCACAGACAGAGTTTTTAGAAGAACGAAAGGCACTATATGAGTATATTTGTGCCGACCCATTGCTTGGAAAATTCTTCATTCCCTTTCTCTTTGAATTACTTCCAGCCACGGATCAAAGAGCTGATGAAGTATATCTAAAAGAAGTTGAAAAATCTGATATCTATCTTGGCTTGTTTGGAAAAACTTACGGATCGGAAAATAAAGAGGGGAAATCGCCAACTGAGATAGAATTTGATTATGCCAGCAAATTGTATAAAACCAGACTTGTATTTCAGAATGTATGTCATGCATCTGAGCGACATCCGAAAGAAAATCAACTTTTAACTAAAGCGCAGAATGTGCTTCTTCGAAAAAAATTTGGTTCGTTAATAGAGCTTAAGTCAGCTGTTTACTCATCACTTATTCGATATCTTGAAGAAAAAGAAATTATCAGAACCAGTCCATTCGATGCGACGCTGCACAGCGAAGCTGTATTAGATGATATTGAACCAGAAAAGCTGAAATCATTTGTGCGGTTGGCCCGCCATAAACGCGGTTTTCCCCTGGCAGAAACCGAACCTGCTGAAAAGATACTTACACATTTGAATTTGATTCACAATAAAAGGCTAACAAATGCCGCACTTTTATTGTTTGGAAAAGAACCACAACGCTTTTTTATTAACTCCGAACTGCGCTGTGCTTCTTTTGCCGGTTTACGTGTTGAGAAGCCCATTCCATCATATAAAGTTTTTAAAGGAACTGTATTTGCCTTGGTTGATCAGGTAACAGAATTTGTTTTAAACAAACTTGATTATAGTATAGAAACCAGGGCGGAAAATGTTTCAATTCCGGGAAAATATGAAATTCCCAAAGAGGTTGTTGCTGAGGCAATAATAAATGCCATTGCGCACCGTGATTACAGCAGTAATGCCAGTGTACAGGTTATGGTTTTTAGAGATCGAGTAGAAATATTAAATCCTGGATCTTTGCCTTTAGGTTGGACAACCGAAAAGTTAAAGCAGCTACACAGTTCTGTTCCGGCAAATCCCTTGCTTGCCGAGTCGCTCTATTTAGCCGGGTATATTGAGCGAATGGGCACCGGAACCATGGATATGGTTCAAAAATCGGTGGCTGCCGGATTACCTGAGCCTCAGTTTTTTCAAGCCGAAGAATTCAAAACCATAATTTATCGAGAAAGTGCAAATAAAGTAATTACCCCCGAAGTTACCCCCGAAGTTAGAAAATTGATAGTGGTTTTAGAAGGAGAAAAAACCAGACTGGAACTTCAGCAACTCCTGAATCTGAAAGACGAGAAGAATTTTCGAGAAAACTATCAGCAAAAAGCTCTGAAGCAGGGCTGGATTGAAATGACCATCGCCAAAAAACCCAACAGTAAAAATCAAAAATATCGCCTTACAGCTAAAGGAATAACAATTAAACAAGTTTTTAAAAAAGGGAAATAAATGCTGCAAAACAATTCACAATTAAAATCACTTATAGATAAACTCTGGCAGAACTTCTGGGAAGGCGGTATTGCCAATCCACTTACAGCCATTGAGCAGATTACCTATCTTATTTTCATGAAGCGGCTTGACGAACTGGAAACAAAGCGTGAGCGGGATGCCGAGTTTACAGGTGAAAAGTATACGAGCAGATTTAAGGGGAAATTCACTGTTCCTGGAAGCAGTGAAAGCATCAACAAAAACGAACTTCGCTGGAGTGTTTTCAAACATAAACCAGCAGATGAAATGCTTATGCATGTGCAGATGAAAGTATTTCCGTTTTTAAAGGACTTGAACGCCGAAACATCGCCCTTTACCAAGCACATGGCAAATGCCGTGTTCATCATGCCAAAGGCCAGTTTACTTGTTTCGGCGATTAACATAGTAGAAGATATTTTTAAGGAAATTGAAAAAGACGCTACCGAAGGCGGACATGCTTTTCAGGATATTCAAGGCGATGTATATGAAATGCTCCTTAGTGAAATAGCCACCGCAGGAAAAAATGGCCAGTTTAGAACACCGCGCCATATTATAAAACTTATGGCTGAACTTGTTGCCCCGCAACTTGGGCAACGCATTGCTGATCCTGCCTGCGGAACAGGCGGTTTTTTGTTGGGTGCCTATCAGTATATTCTTACAGATTTAGTAAGACAAAAAGATAAAAAGAAAATAGAGAAAGACGAAGACGGCTTTGAACGAGCAGCCATCAGTGCCGTGCTTACCCAGAAAGTAAAAAATATTCTTGACCAGAGTTCTGTCGGTTATGATATTGACACCACCATGGTGCGTTTGGGTTTGATGAACTTGATGATGCATGGAGTTGATGAACCAAAAATTGACTATAAAGATACTCTGAGCAAGAGCTACAATGAAGACAGTCAGTTCGATATCATCATGGCCAATCCGCCATTTACCGGCAATATTGATAAAGGTGATATTAACGAAGGGCTGAAACTGCCCACCACTAAAACCGAGTTGCTATTTGTAGAACGTATTTTTAACATGCTTAAAATGGGCGGTACTGCTGCTGTAATTGTGCCAAGCGGGGTAATTCAAAACAGCGGAAAGGCATTTGAAGCACTACGAAAATTATTAATAGAAAAAACAGAGTTGAAAGCAGTCATCGCCATGCCGAGCGGAGTGTTCAAACCCTACGCAGGAGTAAGTACCGCTATTTTGCTTTTTACCAAAGGCGGTGAAACCAACAATGTCTGGTTTTACAATATGCAGGCAGACGGATACACCTTGGACGACAAACGAAATAAAATTACTGAAAGCGATATTCCTGACATCGTGAAATATTTCAAAACGAGAAACTCAAAAAAAGATACTGACCGTAAAATGAAATATTTTATGGTTCCAAAAAATGAGATTGTTGAAAATAGCTATGATTTGAATTTGAGCACTTATAAGGAAGAAGTGTATGAAGAAGTAAGTTACGAGAAGCCGAGTGTGATTTTCGGGAAGTTAGAAAACATGGAAGCCGATATTCAAAAAGGGTTGAATGAGTTAAAAGACTTAACCGCAAAGAACGCTAAGTAAAGCGCAAAGGCCGCAGAGTATGACGGAAAACGATTTATCACAAAAAATTATTGGAGCTGCTATAAAGGTGCATACTGCTTTGGGACCAGGTTTACTGGAAAGCGCCTATCAGGAGTGTTTGTTTTACGTATTGAAGAAGGAAGGTTTAATTGTGGAGAAGGAAAAACCAATGCCTTTGGTTTTTGAAGAAGTAAAACTGGACTGCGGATACAGAATGGATTTACTGGTAGAAAATAAAGTAGTAATTGAAGTAAAAAGCGTGGAAGCTCTCTGTGATGTACATTTGGCACAAACGTTGACCTATCTGAAATTAGGAAATTTTAAACTTGGCTTGCTTATCAATTTTAATGTTTCTTTACTGAAGCAGGGAATAAAACGAGTAGCCAATGGAATGTAATCTTTGCGAGCCTTTGTGTAATTCTCTGCGAACTCTGCGGTTAAAGATTTTACCGCAAAGAACGCTAAGTGAAACGCAAAGGACGCAAAGAAGGTGGATGAATTAAAAGAGATGATGTGATGAAGTTTGAGTCATTTGAAAATATTTTTAAAGATTCTACCTCAAATTTCATTAAAGTGAAAAAAGATGATTATAAACCAAGTGGCACTTATCCAATAGTTGACCAAGGCCAGGCTTTCATTGGTGGATACACCGATGATGAAATACTTGTCGTCAAAAAAAATCTTCCTGTAATAATTTTTGGCGATCATACCAAAATATTTAAGTACGTTGATTTTCCTTTTACAATTGGAGCTGACGGTGTTAAAGTGTTGATTTTAAAAAACAAGAAAAACAATGCACTTTTTTATTACTATTTTTTGAAATCAATCAAGATAGTTGATAAAGGATACAGTAGACATTTTAAGTATTTGAAAGAAAAAAGACTTCCAATTGCTGATTATCCCGACCAACTCCACATCGCCAGCCTCTTAACCAAAGCCGAAAACCTGATAAGCCAACGCAAAGAAAGCATCCGCCTGCTGGATGAGTATTTGAAAAGCACGTTTTTGGAAATGTTTGGAGACCCGGTGAGGAATGAGAAGGGGTGGGAAGTAAATTCCCTTTCGAAATTCGGTTCACTGAAAAACGGCTTGAACTATACAAGAAGTGAAACAGGTGTTAGCATTCGTTGTTTAGGAGTTGGCGATTTTAAAGATTTTTCAAAACTCTCAGACATTGATTCATTGCCAATGCTGAATTTAACTAATGAACCAAATAATGAATATTTTTTAAAAAATGGAGATTTGGTATTTGTTCGTTCAAATGGAAATAGAGAATTGGTAGGCAGATGCCTTTTAGTTTTTCCAAATTTCGAAAAAGTAACATTTAGTGGTTTCTGCATTAGGTATAGAATTGAAGGAAAGGGACTTAATCCAGTTTTTCTTTCTCATCTGTTTAGAGTTCCAATATTTAAAACTTCAATGTTGCAAGGAGGTAAAGGTGCAAACATTCAGAATATAAGCCAGCAAACACTTGAAAAATTAAAAATCCCAACACCAGCAATGGAACTTCAAACCCAATTTGCCCAAATCGTAGAAAAAACAGAAGCCCTCAAATCCCAATACCAACAAAGCTTGCAGGAGTTGGAAAACCTGTATGGGATGTTGAGTCAAAGAGCGTTTCGGGGGGAATTAAGTTTAAATAAAGCAGCCATTATGGCTTAATACAATGTCAATGACTTTTGAAAAAATAGAACAGTTTTCTCAAAATTATGAAATCTTTGAATATAGTCAAATCCCTTTTAAAAGAGATTTATTTATTTTTGGAGACGATGACAAAGATAAATTTATTAATGGATGGTATGAATTTTTATCATCACCGGACAAAAGCAATCAAGAATACCCGGAAAATTATTTTAAATTCCGATGGTGCAGTATTGAAAAAATTGCTGAGGATTCTATTGATGTAAATATTTGTATTACCTTTAGTGAAAGATTTCATGGTATTATAAAAAAACTACCCAGAAGCAAGTTTGTTTCATGCATAGATATTTGGAATTATCATAGTAAACCATATTTAATTGTATCACAGGACTGGTTCAATTCAATTGAGCAGGAATTGTTCTCAAATTACGCTTATATTGATATTATTGGAATGAAAAAGCTAATCAATAAGTTCGGCAGCATACCCAGTTCAATGATTTCTGAATTGAATAAGGGAATGGAAAAAGTTATCGAAACTTATACTGATTATTTTTTCATAGTATTTGCTGACAATATAATAGTTAAATCGAACTGGAATGCTAACCCCAGTGAATATACAAAAACCTATGAGCCAGAAAAACTGATTTTAATTGTCAATGAGTTATTCAAAATAATTAAAAAAGCTTTTGGCTTAGATGCGTATGCCATCATTACGCAAGGCGCAAACCTTACTGATAATCAACACACGAAAAATCTGAGAAATTATGCAAATTATATTTTTTTCGATACGATATCTTTGCCTTTTTCAGAAATATTGGAAATAGAGAATAAAATCAAAGAAAATAAGCGTTTTGGAAATTTATATTTATCAAAGTCATTTTTATTAACTTTAAATTTTCTTGATCATAAAAGAAGTGATTATTATAGAAATAAATTAGTGCGATATGAAACAAAAAATATTCTATTACTGAATAGTAGTTACCTGATTGCCGATATTAATGGGATTGTGGCAGACCTTAATTTTAACTAAAGCTAATTACATTACAACCTTCGCCGTCTTTCCTCCGGTTGTGATTAAAAATGGCGCGAATAGTTATGAAGAAAGAAATTAGTTTTACGAAACGCTCCACAACTTCCGATATCATGCAATTTTATCCCCTGCCCCCTCTCCTTACAGAAATTTTTCCACGAAAAAACAAGGCCTCGTGTAAAGCCTACATCGATCAAAGTCGCACTAGACCGCCAAGGGACAATTAGAGGTAGTGTATTTTATACGACCAAATGAAAGAAATTCGCCGATGCAGCGCGGCGACTTCATGGTTGTCGTCTGCTTTGTTTGGCCGAGTGAAAGAGTTTCGCAACGGCAAATCCAGAACGGCTATCTTGTAGTAGCTGTGTTGTTTCCTATGGCCGAGTAGAAGGATTTCGCCGATAATTCAGAGCATCTCTGTTTAACAGTAGTGTTGCTCTCAATAGCGAAGTGGAAGAATTTCGCAATGGCAATTCAGAGCGGCTGTTTAGTACTTCTTTCTGATAGACTAGTGCTGCGACCAGTTAATTTTTACACTTTTTGTATTTGAATTTTAAACGTGCTTTTTTTCTTGTAAACCGCCAATTGATTTTAATCTTTTGTCCGGTTCTTTTCCAAGCAACCGTTCTT
>Ga0180008_1000111_pt1 | contig 85333 bp, 124 predicted proteins | sample MM_PW_MetaG_FD_121121 | JGI IMG/M metagenome (GOLD analysis project Ga0180008, IMG submission 121121) | Groundwater microbial communities from the Aspo Hard Rock Laboratory (HRL) deep subsurface site, Sweden - MM_PW_MetaG | ecosystem: Environmental > Aquatic > Deep subsurface > Groundwater... | reverse complement strand
TATAGGAAACAATAGGCTTGCTAGCGGACACGCCTGGGCGGATGCCATTGATTGTGTTTCCGTCAGTGGATGTGACAAAGGTTGTCTTCTTGAATTATGTGCCGCTATAAAGTCTGACAAGAGATTTAATGGATTCAGTTACGTAGATGAAGGATATTACGTTCACATAGAGGTGAATTATCCTCACTTCTCACTTCCGTAATCTAAAGGTGGTAATATGAGACGACAGATAGAGCAACTCATCAATAATGGCATTCAGGACACGGTTCCTAGTATGCTTCAGAATCATCTGGAGTATCATCCAATGGCACTAGCGTATAACTTTGTGTCTGGAGAGGGATATAATAATCAGACCTGTGATGTTATCCTGCCGAGCGCGAGTTATAGATACATCAATGGCTCTACGCCTGAGAATCCTGAGCCTGATTTTATAGGACACGTAGTTCAGGCGGCGCGTGGCGGAGATGTCACAAATCCCTACTGGATGGATGTCATACACGAGTCTAAATCTACGATTAGCCCGAAGGTCTCTAAGGAAGATGCCATAAAAATCATCAATAATGAGATGGTAAAGATGGCAGAGAAGGGCTTTCCTGTCAACTCTCTCAAGAACTTCAGAGATTACTTCGTCAAGGTACCCTTTCAGGCTACCATTGTCCACGGCTTAACTGTCAATAAACGCTTCTATGTCCTTGGTCCTGCTCACCAGTTATTCTCAGATATTACTAGTTTCTCTCAGTCTGATTCGCAGGTTGCCAATGCCTACCCGTCTGGTATGAAGGGGAATGCGCCTTCTGATGCTCTGCGTGCGCACGGCGATCTCAAGGAGAGGTGGGCTAATTACCTGAAGTCCTCTATAGACCTAGAGAGACCGAAGCACTCTGATCAGAGAGGCTGGGCGCAGAAGGACGGCAATGCTGAGATTACTATGAAGGACGATGTCATTGGTCTATCAGTTGATGATGGTGTCAGTATATATATGAACCGCACGAGTCGTCACTTGATACTACAAGCAGATACCATAGATATAGTTGCTCAGAATGTGAGATGGAACGGCGCGCCGCTGAATGATAACCTTGTATCCTATGAAGATGTAGAGGATACCGATGGTGTCCACGTGCCTAGTCAATATAACGAAGGTATGGTAAACAGGCACGAATTTATGGCTCGCCAAGAGGCTATAGAGGGCGCCAAGATTGATCTGATGATGCTTCCTGATGTCTCGGACTATAAGGTAATGGGACCGCTGATGGGGGAGGGTAAGTATGGGGTAAAGTTAAACTCTATTATCCAAGGGACAGGACGTCTTGCGGGCGGTGCCTATGAGGACGTCACCACCTTTATGAGCAATGACTATAATGACCAGATGCTTGATGGGCAGTTTATCACTAATGACAGGTGGGGTGGCTCAGAAAGAATGACCAGCAAACCAGTTGCCAACGATACTGCTGATAGCGATCATCCAGAGGAGGGTCCCGATCTTCAGAGTGTCGATGACTGGCATATTCTAATTGATCATAAGACTCCCCACGTGAGCGTTTTGTCTGCCTTAAAGGAAATCAGGAAGAAGTATCTTGCTCATAAGCATCTTGCTCACGCGACGGATGAGCATCACATACGACCAGGAGAAATGCGCTCATATCCATTCCAAGAGGTCTTTAAGTCAAGACTCGTAGAAGTAGGACGCATCGTGACCCAGAATATATCAATGATTACGTCCAAATTCTCTGACCCAATGATTGATAAAGAGCCAATATCTGAGCAAGAATAACCTTATTAATAGACGGGAGCACGGTATGCCTAAGGAATTTGCTATGACAGATGATGGCGATCTTATGGTCGATAGTGGCGACGCAATCGATGCTTCTTATTATCCAGTTCCAAATGATATATATCCAGCATCTAAGCGCCATATAATACAGCAGATCATTATATCACTCAGAACAACAATACGCTCATTCACAATACATTCTGATATCGGTCACGATATAGATCGCTATATCGGACGCCCCAATACTTTAGAACTGAAGAATGCTATACAGATATCAGTCTCTAGGGCTGTGAGTAGAGTCTCTGATGACTTCGTCGTTAGAGTCGTGCCCTTATCTGTGACGCGATTGGGAGTCTTCGTATATTCTATTCAGCCTGGACTAGACTTTGTGTTTTCGTTCTCTTATGACCTAGACGAGGGATTTCTGATAGATCAGAGTAATTTTGTATTTGGGTAAGACAAAAAATGCCAATTGATTTTTATGGACTTTCATTTTCAGAGTTGATGTCTTCCTCTATTGAGAAATTGAAGGAAGCCGACATCGTTGCGACACCGGGGGGGCTTGTCAGAGCATTCCTAGAGATGTCTAACACCTCTATAAGTCGCTTGTCAGATAGGCTCGTTGAGTTCTCTAGAGAAGCATTTGTTTCTACTGCCACCTCATCTTCATCTCTTAATGCTATAGGTGGTCTTTTCGGCATTAGTCAATTATCAGGGGAACCACTTGAGACATTCAGATATCGCATCGTCACTGCCATTAATCAGGCGGCGCGGGATAACATTATTGCCATTAGAGTGGCCGCACTTAATGTTCCAGGAGTAAGCGATGTTAAAATACATTCTGGATTCTACGGGCCTGCGACGGTCGCCGCATTCGTGGAGGCCCAGAACGGAGTTATCCCAACTCAATCACAACTAGATTTAGTATATGATTCTATAGCACCAAGATTAGCCGAAGGGATTTCTTTATATGTCAGCAGACCCGAATACCTTGACGTTAGAGTCAGGGCTGTCGTATTCGTTAATTCCATCAATCCAACACTCGCATCTAATATTACCAATCAGATACGAGACCGAATTGTACAGACAGAGATAGGGGAGCGGTTATGTCTAGACGATATAACAGCAATTTTTCAGTGGCATGTACGTATACACAAGGCTTCTTTTAGGGTAGAAGAAGTCTTGGTCAATGGCAAGCCCGTGACATATTGTATAGAGACTAAGGATAACGAGAAGCTTATACCAGACAGATTCGTTGACAAGGCTATCGATATTCGAATGAGGAGATATTCAGAATGAGTGCACCTATTATTTCGTTGCGCCGGATGAACGCCGGTTACGACAATGTTTATCTACACGACTACGGGCAGGTCGCCCAAGGAGAGAGTTCCACCGCTGAACAACTTGTATTCGTGAACAACTTTGATGGGACAGGGGGTGTATCAGACGCTTACGACACTAAGCTGGATGTCTATACTACCGCTGCGAGTTCTGGCGTATATCCTCCGCCTAGTGCTGGTATGGGACATCTCATAGCCCACTTCAGAATGGTACAGGCGCAGAATGTCAACAAGATTGGGTGGATAAAGCAGGAGTTCCATTTTGGGGATGGTGGAGTTACATATGTCACGCTATATAATACCCCTACCCTTAGTGGCTCTACTCCTAATACCCGTGTCAGATGGACCAATATAACTGGGAATGATAGCTCGACAGCAATTGTTCCTCTTACTCTTGTTAACTCTGGCAGCGGAATATTTGCTATTCAGAATCAGAATAGTAAGTATTCTGGTAGTGGTGTTGGTGGCAATCCTATTCCTATTGTTCGTCTCTACACTCTCAGTGGCGCGACAGTTGGTGTCGTATCATTTACAGAAGGTAGCATTACCTATAGCGACGGCGGCTTTACACTCAACAGTGCCGTAACGAATGATACATACCTCTCCTCATATGCCTATCTACAAGAATTGCCATATACTACTGGCTATACTGTTGCTGGCGCGGTAGTTACTATTGTTTCATCTACATCAACACAAGGTTATGGTAGTGGTGGTATTGCGTTGCCAACAGACAGGGGTATAGACGTTGATTATCTATATTCCAGTACCGATACAGCATACACAGCTCTTGGTTGGAATGTCGCTGGTGTTGTTGCTCATAGGATTGGGGGGAGTACAGAAATAGGAAACCTGTCTCTGCCCGCCGTAGATAGCGACGGCATACCAGACGCTAATGACAGTGGTACTAGCGGAACTATGAATAGACTTAATAGCTATTATAATGTTCCGTCTGGTGGCGCCATTGTAAATCTTCGGATAGTGGTACCATACGACGCGCAGGTTCAAGGGCAAGACACAGGGCTTTATGCTTTAACTTATAAATATTAAACTATGATATGGATTTACCGCGGTCCCTCTGATGCCCAAAGATGTCCGGACTGCGGTCTTCTCCTTATTAATGGATACTGCGCGCACTGCGATGAGTATGTGGAAAGCCGTGATGAAGAATGGACAGAGTATATTCGCGAATCGGGAACAATTCAATCCTGATGAGTTCTGCGAACTCTGGCTAATTTCTCCTGATAGAGTAGCGGTATTAACAGAGGACAGTATACACGTACAAAATATTCCAATACATCTTTACTTTGATATTGACGGACTAAGGATTGATGCTCTTTCTAGAACAATTAGACCTTCTCCTTTTCTACAACGTACAGATATGTTCCATGGTACGCAGTTAGTTAAGACTACTCGTCCCGTTGCTGGCTGTGATTTGGTTCAGTCTATATTCCATAATGGCTCTCGCAGAGCCATCTCTCTATCTATAATAATGGACGAGGTAGTATCCATAGAGTGCGACGCGTCTAATTGTAGCGCTATTGTAGAATACAATGGTCACGTAAAGGTTATAGATAATAAATCTAGAATCGAGATAAGAGAGGGTCTCCTGTGCTGATACTATATAAAGATTACCAGCTTCACGATAGTGTCTCTACTGGTATCCTTAATTGGGATGGGGTCACTGCGTTTGATTATGATCCTGTTGTATGTGAATGTGGTATAACCTCTGGTGGCGCGTGGGGATGGGGTCCTTGGATTCAGTTCTTTGTTGGTCACGTAAGTTATCGCTATGCTTATAGAGACGTTCATATAATGATATCTGGTAGTAGCGAGACAGAGGAAGGTTATGCTGATTGGGTACAACTAGCGTCCTCTACTGCCGCCTATTGTGAGCCTGTTTCTGGTAGCATTGGCTTTACTTTTAACGGAGATATATATGCTGGACCATATAGGTTAGAAAGACCCGTAAAGCAGGCGCGCGCCGTCTATGTTAGGGCAAGGGGAAGAGACGGAATGCCTGCTGGACATATTTATAGATTGCTCATTAGTCTTAGCGGTTCGAGGGTAATGTTATAATGACAGCACCGACTGGCTCGGCTATGTGGAAGTTGCTTACGGTCGCCGATGGAGGAGGCACAATAACCTCCTCTACCCTATACTATTCTCCTTGTGGGTCTCTCTGGAGTTGGAGCGGTGGCGCTATTGGAACTACACAAGGGCCGTCTGATGTATCGTTTGTTTCTCCTGCTTCTGGAAGTTGGAAATGTAGCGAATCATATATTTCACTCTATACGTCCACTATTGATAGCATACATTCTTGGACTACCTGTACGGCAACGGTAGCCTATACGTCTATTCCTGCTTATGAAGATTCCGTTGCTATTATAATAAATAATTACACGGATCTCGTTCCTTCTGGCGGCGGTAATGTCTTTTTCTTGTGGATGGGCGATTTCGCGCCTACTGCTAGTTTTCACCCCGCCACTCCAGGAGGAGGACTTGGTGGAGTTATTGATACAGGTATTGTTATAGACGCACTGCCATTCTCCGAAACGGTTACGATTCCCACGGCAAATGGTGTTACTGAATATCGTAAAATCTTTATATATAATTCTGGCACGGCTACAGCACAAAATCTACGAGTTCATATGTACTATGGAGTTGAAGGCGTTGATGGTCCCCCTGCGTTTCCTCCTGTGTATCCTTTCTCTATTGCTCCTGGGACATCGGATGATGATATAACTAATGCTGTTGGATACGTCTATAGTCAGCCCTTCTCTCGCATTGATGGAACTTCCCTCGGAGATCTTGCTTCTGGGTCTAGTGTATCTGTATGGGCGAGGAGGTACATTTCAACTGCGTTTCCTACGGGAACTTATCCTGGGTTTCAAATTCGGTTTAGCTATAACCCTGAATCTAGTTCGGGTACTAATTCGTTACTGCCTATAGGAGATTAATTAATGGCTAGCGGATCTGCCACATTCGGTTCAATCGCCTATATACCGACCTTCTTTGATTTTGCTATACATCATAGTTCAACTGAACTATATTGTGCAGATATCTCCGCTACCATTACCGCGGCAGAGGCTACATACACAGATGTATCGGCAACGTCCACATATCTTACTGTCTACCTATGGGAAACAAATAGTGGCTCTACTACATATGGGCTAACTACAGAATTGGGATATCCTATTTCAGAGTTTGGCTTCCTCCGTGTCCAGTTGATGAAGCCCCAAATATCTTTCCTTCCTGTCCACGCTGAATTCTTTAGTGCTACTGGTGTAGGAAATATGACTGCCACTGTATGGTTAGGTGGCAGAGAAGAAACATATATTCCGTTCACAGTATTCCTACGATTACAGTGTACTGGTTACTTTATATTAACTAATGACTTTCTTGATGTTGCCAAATCATTTATTGATTTACAGGCGACATTACAGAAGCCGATAACAGCGACCGTCCCAGTCCACGCATATTTCCCTGTCCTCAATGATTATGATGGACAGGTAGTCCCTAGTACATTTTATCCTATCGGGGGCGTTCATCCCCTCTTTACTGGACCATTTGGAATGCCAGAATGGATGGATATGACAAAGAATCCATATTCTGCCGGTCAGCGCGTCTATGGCGGAGTTCAGGAAGGAGTCAATGACGTCTCTTCCGATGTTAATAATCTAACAATGTCTCTATTTATTAATACCTGTAATCCTTATCTCTCTTGGATAGGAATGGTCGAAGTGCCAGTCGAAGCAGTGACGTCTGTTCATTCCGATGGACAGATGCTGATGAGTGCTACGACAAAGCACGACTGGGTTCTGAATAACTATGATATGCGCCCGCAGAATACAGGAACAGTATTCGACCTGTATTACTTTGACTCTGTGAATGCTCAGTTATATCTTAGATTCAATAACGGTAAGTATAATAGTGTTGTTATAAATGGAAGATATTCTTGTCCTGTGAGCATACATCATATATGGAATGCTCTAGACGACCTCTCTCTATATTTGAATCTCTCTAGGCTATATCTTGAATCAGACGAGTCTCTTAGGAATCGCGCCCTCGATGTCTTCTCTACTATCAATCTGTCTGGAACATATGGTGGCATAGCATTCGATGGTAACTATAGCAAGATTGGCAACTCTACGTTTATGGGCGCAAGTCTCGCGATAGCCCGCGAACTGGGGCTTTCAAGTACCAATACAGCAGGTCTTACTGTTAATGTCTATGGTACATATTCAAAGGGATTTATAATGAAATATCACGACGACTTTGGTAGACCATTAGGAACTCTTAATGAAGTAGCGAAGTTATTCTCACATATTGGCCGTTCCTTCGGGAAATTTGTGTGGGGCAGAACTTCTATAGATAGCTCTACTTTTGATTATGTGACGAAACTTAGTGATGAGTAGTCGAACACCTGGTATAGGAGACAACTTAGATCTTCACGTAAAGAGACCTTCTCTTTGCGAGAACGTTTCTGCTGATGTTGTCGTATCTAAATATGCGATGGTTTCTAGCACCATTAACGAAGGCTATTTACCTAAGAAATTTACTTTCGATTTAAACTTCCAAGGCTTTGTCAGAAATCGATTATTCTTCAATACATATCTAGAAGTCCCCTATTATTCTCGTTATAATGCTAATTCTCCATTCGTTATTAATGGAGACCTCATGTCGTGGAAGGGATATCTTTATGGACATGATGTAATACAGGATCCATTACATCCTGATTGGCGCACTATACATTACTCTGGGACATTACTACTGAGTTCTACATTTACATCAGCACAAGCATGTCATGCGCTAGTACACATGCCAGTACTTCCATATAAAGATCACCCTTCTTTGCCTGCAAATGATAAAATCAGCTATCTCTGGTTTGAGATATATGAACATAGTGGTAGTACATATAATATTTGTGCTGCTAAGGCGTGGTATCTTAGAGAGGGGGGATGGTACGGAGCTGCTCTTGGAGGAGCCGAGTACAAGGCTAATCAGGAATTTAGACAGTTATTTACTTGTCATTTCAGCGCCTCCGCCAATGCAACATATACAGTTAAATTTTGGTGTGCCAATGATAAGCCGTCTGATACTAGTACCGTTGGAACGGTCTGCGTTGGGGCTTGTGCTGTCGATAAATTCTTGCCCCGCTTTGGTATGACTAATAATCCATTATATTATAGTCATGTTGATTATTTGTCTGAGAACTGTGAGATATTCTATAATAGCGGAGTACATAGCAATATTCATGATATTCCTCATCCTCCTATCAGCCTTGACGGTCAGGTATTCCTGAAGAATACTGTCAATCAATATAGCTTTACCATATCTAAGGATGACATCATTCTAAGAGAAAATGAGACTCAGATTCTCGATAGTACTTATGTCGATGGAATATCTTTGGCTTCAAGGTCTGTTACATATTCAGAAGGAAGGGTTACAGGAACCGCCTGGATAGGACTTGGTGTCGATCAGGGAATGTATCAATTCACTATCAACCATAGTGCTAGCATTCCTGGATGGCAACATCTCTGGGCAACTAGAGAAAGAATCTTTGTTAGTGGCGTATATTACTACGAAGGAGATGAGCCCGAATATTCTGGAAAAACATACTATAATGACCCTGTATCTGCAATAACAAATGATGGATATTACTATATTTATGTGAATAAGCCTCGTAGATATGTTACAGATAGGGACAATTGGTCGGCGAGCATGGTTGCCGATGGGGCTGGACATGTCTGGTGGCGACACTATAAATGGATGCCACTTGAACAAGATGGGTATACAGACATAACCGACCTAATGCCTCAGTTTGGCACTGGTACATGGCAAGAAAGTCTCCGTAGAATAAAGAAACGAGAATTTGATGTAGACTATCTTTTTTATACTAATGACGATTGGGGCATCGCTCCTCCGTATCTTCCAGATACCGATATATTCTCTACTCATATAGTAAAGACTGGCACCATTGTACAATGTCTCATAACTAAGCCACAAAAATTATGGATAAAGGTTAGATTGAAGGCGGACTTGGCTCGTTTGAGAATTGGCTACGATAATTTGCTATATGATAACAGAGATGTAATCTATGCCAATGGCATTCCTACATATATCCATTCATACGATAGAGGAAGTAGTTCTATTATATCGCAGATAGAAGAACTTATAGCCGATATTCCTTCTCTTGCTGATTCATCTACCGCTAGCATAATAGAGCAGTACCAGATAGAATCCGATAGGCTCGTTTTTCCTAACGATATTGGAATATATAATATTACTTTTCGTCATACGCCCTTAAGTCATATCCGACGTGGCGAAATGTCTGCTGTTCCCATTCAGATGTCGCGGGATTTTGATAGCGGTGGGTATTGGCATCTCCCTGCACCATTAATAACTTCCACCGCCTATCATAACTATGTTCAGCTTGACTTAAGTGGTTCGTATCCTATGTTTTTCTGGATACCTCCTCTTCCGTGGAACGCAGGATCAGGAGTCGTTGGGCAGTTTAAATATACGATGGATAGTAGTACTGGACATATAGCATATGTCAACTGGATGACATCAGCCACGGCAGGGACGTATCGTCCATTTATGAGCCATATATCAAATTTCTATGCTCACTGGATAAAGTATACAGAATCAATTCTTAGTGGGGCTGGGCATTTAATTATAACTCGTTCTAATGGCGGCGCACAGGGCTATGTAACTGATGCATGGAGCGGAAGCGATGGGGATCCAAATGCTAATAACTATGGTATATCAAATGGATATGTTTTTCTTCCTACATATCCTGACTGGTTGCTTCAGATACGATCTAATTATAGTACTTACTGGACATCTTCTGTAATAACTTATGGTGGGCTTTGTCATAGCGGTATAGTTCCTCCGATGTCATTCTCTGGTGGAGTATATACGGCCACTGTTTGGACGATGCTTGAGATAGCGTCAAAACTATATGAAGACATTCCTGTGTCTACTACCGTGACCATTCCTCTTGATGAAATATCTGGTTGGGGACAGTATACACAACAATATATAGCCGAAATAGATGGTGAAATCGACTATATTCCTGTAACTGGCACTCCTATTAATATCTCTTCTACATGTGGTATAGCAAAGGTGATTATAGATGCCTGATCCTGGGCCTCCTCTCGGCACTATTTGGATGACAATAAATGTTGAGGCATTTGCCAACTCTGCTTACATCGACTCGCACGTAGGAGCTCACCCATTTGATTCTCTAGCCACTATCCAGGCCTACGGTTCTTATGACTTTGAATCTCGTGTTCGTATCGTAGGAGAAGAAACTGAAAGTCTGCATGAGTCATATCTAGATGAGACAGATAACTATATCGCTTGGACTAATGCTGATGAATGTATACGTGTCTTCGTAGACCCTGCCCATTATGCTAAATACCTTTATCCGTTCTCTTATGGCGATAGCGGAACGCTAGCACAGTATCATGGAGCAGGAACTAATATATTCTCTCATAAATTGCGTCCCGAAGACAAAAAACTACTGGAATCTCCGTTCGTCCAGCTTCATATTGTTTTTGGGGCGGATAACCTTGATGCCCTTGCAAGCGGCGCGAATGGATATTACTATCCAGCATCTTGTACTACATTCACACACGTTCAGACAGGAACTTTGGACTGGTGGGATGTAGACAATGGAAGATTGCGATTTCAGACTACTGTGCCCGGATATATTGGTGCTATATCAACACAATTTGCTCTCCTAACAATGTATGTTCCGCCAACTCTTCGACTCCTCAATGTTAAGAAGGAGCATGAATGGAATCCAGGCGTCCATACCGGATGGTATTCTATAGATGATAACGAGAATTATCTCTTCGCGCGCCCAACATTTGAGGCTCCTACAGGTCTTGTTACTGATATATACAGTTGGCCTACGTGGATAGGAAAATTAGGACTAACATTTAGTACCTGGCTTCCTCCTGATGATATCGTAGCGGGACACGTGATAGGATTTGTTGATTTTGGTCTTCCTAATGTAGAATCAATGACTGCCACCCTTGATCCTAGATATAATGGTCCTACTCATATTAATCTACCGAGTGAATTGTCAGTATTTAGTTCCAGAGATATACACGGCGTCAATTCTATTGATGGATCTAATAAGACGAGAGATAAAATATATTACGATGTACAGGACAATGTCGTTCAGGATCTTTCCTTATTGGTTGGTCCTGGTATCGGAGAGATAAGATATGCTAAACGGATAAATGGTTTCTATTATATGTCAGATGATAGAAATGTTCTCTGGAAGAATAATCGGGCCGTATGGTCTAGTACCAACATAGAGATTCGGGGCATATGTGAGCACGATAATCGAGTTATGTTGCTGACAACAGATGGTCTTGGGCTAGATTGCCATTTCAGGACGCTAGACCAATTGATGGATCGCTATGTTGAAATCGATAAATTTACTATTAGTGATATAGCTAATTTTAGTGTCACATTTACAGGTAGCGTGCCGTCTACGGCCATAGCCGATGTCACGACCCACGCAACGATTGCTGGTATTGCTTCTAAAAATGATACTATATTTATCGGAATCAATATTTCTGGTACATTTACATATACCGATCCTGATCTCGTCGAGCATAATTATCATATTAGAGATACAAAGCTAGTAGAGATAGTTCGGGACAATGAATTCTTCGTTCCTTGTGGATGTAGTACTCTTTCGGGTGGTGTTGTGGATCTCTCCTATGAGACCGACAATTTGTTGGTTTTGACAGATGGTCTTTTGCATAAACTATCATTTGATGTTCATAATCGGCCGGCAAGACAGGTTCCTGATATATTTACAAATGATACAATCTATGTTGATGTTGATAATTATATCCACTTGTTGTCATACAATAACATTGATATTCTTTATACTATTCCTCCTGTCTCATATATTAATGATGGTAGCAATAGGTTGTCGGTTCTTGACTATACAGGTAGCCTTGATGTACATTATAGAATCAAAGATTCCTATTCTATAGAGAAGATGTCAGGGACACCACTTATTACATTTGATAAAAGCTACAATCTTCCGTCTATTATATATGAACGCACTATTACAAAGTACAGGAACATTAATGTATCGGTAAATCCTATGGTCACAGGGATGACTAATAGATTTATCTGTCTATCTTCAAAACACGAGCAGACGCAAAAAATAGATGTTTTTAGTGATTCTAGAATGATCCAAAGTCAAGGGAACTATATTGTTGGTGTGATCAAAGATTCGTCTGGTCATCCATCTGTAGGCCAGTCTACTATGCTCAATGTCTATGATATAATTAATTCTGGTGGGGGCTATATTATTGGAGCCCCTGCTAGTACAAGTATAATTGGGCTGAAACCGAGTACAGATGAACATGGCATATGTGTCTACTATCTTAAGCACAATACATCTTATCATGGTGTGGCATTGCTTATCAAACTAACTACTGATGATACCAGAGGCTATGCTCTTTTATACAAAGGAGACGCCTCTCCTCCTTATGATCTATTCCATCAGATATCGAGTAGCCTAGAATGAGATTTAGTTCGACCAACGCATACGGCATTCCTTCTTCCGAGCCAATCGACAGTTATCTGTCTCGGCTCTTTTCTGGTATATCTGATACATATACTTATTCTAGTCCATCTACAATAATTGATGCACATCTTCCTTGGGTATATGACTTTTGTGATATCGAATCCGATGTTCCTCATACGTCGATATTCTCTGGGATCCCTAATCGTTCGTTAATTTTTCATACTGCCTATTCTGTAGATACTAGCACATCTTTGAACCTGGCATATTATGAAGATAGTACATCTAATCCTGAACAATGCGTAAGTATTATCGGAACATTTGATCAGGAAATGTACAATAAAAACATAACTGCTCCACTGAGTTGGATTCGTCTTACTGGTACTGTCTATCCTCTTCCAATGCCATATAGTACTACGTTTTGTTCCCTGAGAAAGGCCGGCGATTCGTTTTCACTGACGGATTCTCCTTCACCGTTCTTCTTTAGATATATTCTTGGCAAACTTCACTATACATCTGAACTTAAAGAAGGAAATTATATACCAAGCATCAGAGACAAATCTGGTACTGCTTTTAGAGCATTAAGATTCTATATAGGCGATGATGTCAGCATTATCAGATCCGACGGGGAAGAGTTAATACCTGGTGAGGACTACCTCTTAACGATTAGTGGTTCTCGTGGCAATGCTCATCGTTTGGTCGTCTATGGGAACTTTGGTCCATTCAACAAATATTCATACTATGTTAACTATAATGCTGCGACTCTATCTGGATCAAGTGTCATAGATCATATGCCTAATTATGTTGAAGAGGTACTTCCACATCAGATACCAGATGATGTAACTGATGTTTATTGTTATGCCGCGGGCGGGGAATATAAATATATGTATCAAAGATCACGCCCGCTGTTTCTTGCTTATAATATCTTTGGCCGTGGAGATGTTAATATCCGTATCAACTATCTGCATAATGTCCTTGCTTCTCCCTGGTATCTTGAAGCGTGCGGAGGGCGCTTTAGGATGATTGAGACTCTTAGTAGCACTATTAAGTATCTCGACCGGCTTGGTTACGATACAACTATTTTACAGAATGATTTCCTTGATGTCGTGGGTAGTATTCTATTTGAGCCAATGGGAGAAGATTCGTCTGGTACTGTTCGTATAGTGCTTGAATACCATATCGGCGACGTTTCCCCGTCTCCTGTAGATGTTAATGGTGAGCCTGCGATAGTAATTTCAGACGATACACTTGTTTTAGAAAATGGACCTGTGTATCTTGGTCCTGGAAGCAGAGTCAAAATATATACTTCTGATACATTAGATGGGATAATATCCGATTATACTTTTGATACCCCAGATCCAGATATTGTCATTGATCCAAGAAATAGAACAATAGTTGTTGATAAGGATAATATCGCTAGTCTCAAGACCATTGCCGAATCGTCAGAAATATATGTGAACTACCAATATATTAAATATTGGGAAGTATATCGTGGCTATGATACTCCCGCACTTAACTATAGATTGGATTTTAATCCCATGGAGGGGCATTTTATAGGATATTCATCTACGTTCGAGAATCTCATTCCTCTAGGAAGTGTGTCTCCTACTTTATGGTACACTCATCTGAAAGGGATAGTTAATGATCCTATTATAGTAGACAGTTGGAGTTCCACACTAATTGGTTCGTATCAGTTTGATAAGAATGTAGGCATTCTTGAAACTTCTGGGGTATATTCACAATTACAGATGCGTAACGTAGCGGCGATGTATGCTCCGAGTTATCTTCTATTTAATAAGACGGTACATCTTTATTCTATTCCTAGTATTATCTATATAGAACACTTAATAGATGGACAATATTACCCGGTATATCGTATTGACTATACGGGAACTACATTACTACATACATTCGACTCTTCGATGTTCCTTTCATATTCAAATGGCTACAACCCGCTAGCTCTGCGCCTAGCAATTATAAATCTTATACCTAATTCTTCTCCTATTACAACACAGTACTATGATTCGAGAAGAAAAGGAGGAGAACATATCAGTAGTACCAATGTATGGGATAAACATGCAGATGATAGTTATCCAATCGCTGGCGCTGTTGTTGTACATCTTCCTTCGTTGATTAATGACCAATTGAATAGTGGCATCATTACTCAGGAATATCTCGATAGCGTTGTGAGCAAGTTCATCGCCGCCGGGGTTGAATACGTGATAAAGTATGAATAGTTTTCAAGAAGAGATGGACCTTTTACAGATAAATGATTATATTTCTGTCCTTGATACTGGACCAGTTCATGTTAATGACATCCGTATGCGAGCCCTTGCCTTTACCGATAATCTGCGCAAGTTGTATTCTAATCATGACAAATTGGCTACTTATCTTGCTAGTTCTGTTCATACTGTGTTGAGAGATATAGAATCTATTCGTAATGCATTAAATATAAAGACAAAAGAATTGCTCTCTAAGTATCAGCCTGGTACTGCTACCGAATTTATATACGAAAACTTCATAGATGAGATATCGTTTGAGACCAATCCTGTATATTATAAGGGTTATAAACGGGCATACTGGGATAGTGTTGGGCACACGATAGGACCGGCCCTGAATAAGTCCATTAGTTGTGTACGTTTTGGTGATAAAGTCCTGGCTAGTGCCACCGTTATTAAGCAATGCGGCGGATTCTCAGACTATGACTATGGTCTTCAGAATATTCTTGATGGCAACCCATATAGTACATGGTTTATTGAAGCTTCATCTACCCATCCAATAAATGTTTTACCTTCCTGGTCTCCGAAAGATAGCAATGGCAATTATAAGATGGGTAGCGGAGTAGGCTTAGTCCTTGATATTGATTTCTTTCAATCGCGGTTATTCAATACAATTTCTATTGATCCCTTATCTACTTCTCCATTCTATGTAGTTAATATGGAATGTATTTCTGAGGATGGCGCCGTCGATTCGTTAATGGATTCTGATGACGTGCTATATCTTGATGGGCCAACTTCTATTGATATTCCTTGGGGCAAGACAATAGCCGGTATGTACCAGCATAATGTATCTGACAGAGCAGCTAGAGGCGCTAAGCTACGACTCTATCTATATCAACCATACTATATATTATTAGGCAATAATATTCGTGAGAGCGATCGGGAACTAACTGGACTATTACAGATGTTCTTACATCCTCCGGATCTATCTGATCTATTATCTAGATATGATGAAAATTATCCCGGATATCGTCTGTATTTAGCTATTCTATCAGACATGTTCGAATATATAAGTGCTACTCATACTCAAGACAAGCCAAACATTCTCGCTGCGATTAATCATGCTATAGATAAATATATTTCTACTACCGTCAATAAGTTATTCTATCTGAAGTATTCTATAGGCATAAAAGACATAGACATAACTCTAAATCATTACCTCGATCATGGTCTTTATGTCTCGAACAGATTCGATATTTCTAATAGTCCGAGGAAGATTGATATTAATCTAGAGTATTCTGCTCTTGATGGTATAGTATATGATAAATATGAAATCCCAGAATCTATATCTGGACATAATAATTTCATTGGGCAAACGAAGTACTTCAGCCATTCTCTTGCTAAATTCAATGTGATCGTTGATGAAACATTCATTGCTACGTTGAATTATGGCTCGGCATCTGATATTAACTATACTTCTAATATCATAGAGGCGTACCTCTCGGTAAATGATTCTTATTCATGGGAGGACTTTCCTATTACTTTGGGTCGTCCTATATATCTGTATTCGCAGGAGGCTAGTAATCCTCTTAATGGTCTTTATATGGCGGCTCTATCTCATGATTCTATAGGGAGAATTAATCCGGGCACAAATGTTGACTTTACTATAACCTGTCTAAACGAGGAATTTCAACCATATGCGTGGAGATTCTATCCTGACACGGGGACTGTCTCAAGTACTGGAGGTCTTTTCTATACTACAGCCAAAGTAGGAAGATTTGACGGAAGCATATATACAAGCCTCACATATAATGATTTTATAGTTACTGCTCGTCTTCAGGCATCAGGTAGCGGAGAGATAAATTACACTTCTGCTACTTTTGGAATTACTGGCGGTCCATTGTTGCCATATATAGCTTGTCATTTTTATACAGATGCCGTGCCTCGATATGCTTCACAGGGTGGTTTCGTTATGGGCGTTGATATTAGTGGAACCGCTTTCCTTATGAGAGGAGCATCCTCTTTATCTTTCCTTGCCAGAAATGAAACAGGTCTTGATATGTCTAGTTCTGTCAGACATGTTTCTCTTTCCTGTATTAATAATCGGGCGATGATATTTATCGATAATGATAAATGTATTAGTTATGATATAGTGAATGCAGATCTACCATATGGACAGGTAACAGAAACTACTTCACCGACATCTGGAAAAATACGTACGGTCTTAGAAGCATATTCTGGTGTTTCTCCTTCCTTTGTCTCAAATGGATTCTTAACATTTCACATAACCCAATATTCTTTATCATATCCAGATGTTAATATCCTTTCGGCTCCTTATGTCCCGAATCGATATGTAGAGGAATTCAATATGGGAGAGATTAGGAACAACTCCGTAAAGCTTGCTCGGGTTCCGTATGTAGACCTGGCTTTAATAGATAATGATCCTAGCTTTAACGCTAATGTCGGCCTTAGCAGTGGCATGGCACATCCTTTATCTATACGTTTTATCGATGGGGAAAATATCATATATCACGATCAGAATGCTGAAGAATACTACTTTCCCACTATGACCGTAGTAATTCCAAAGACAAACAAGAAGCTTTTTACTCAAATAACAGATAAGATATATCAGTCTCCACATAATAAATGGGATGGAGATAAGGTATGGCTGGATGTTACAATCGAACTCTCTGATTCCGAAGGCAACCCAGGTATTATTACAGATCTTTCTTCTGTTAATATCTCATCTGGTGGATATAGCAATGAAGCAGTTATTTCTTATGGGCCAGGCATGGGCGACTATATTACAATGCCACATCTTAGTATGAACTATAGTATTAATTTTGATGAGGGATATATCGAATTTACTGATTCGTTCATTGACTTAGTGAGCAGTGCGATTACTGTCTATGGTGCTTATTCCCATCTATCATACAAGGCAAAGTCTTTAGACAGAAAAACGCCATATATATGGAATCTAACCGACTATCGTTCCTCAACACAGAGGTCTTTACGACAATTCGATCCTGAAGATTATCCCGTGTACGAATTTATTCATATTGGAGATTCTATAAAATTCAATATGTTACCTAGCAATGGGACAATGGAAGTTACATATGGATCTCTTGCTCCTGATTTGAGATTGGTTTTGAAACTTAAGAATAGCGGTGCGCCGCCTTTTATTAGCGCATACTCGGTCCTTAATAAATCGGAGTCATTCTAATGGATTATCGTCTCACTGGCTTTATTCGTGATGAACTCATTCGAACTGTGGATCTCCTTTCTGCGGATAAAGGAGAGGATGATTACGATGCCTTTGACCTTGAGACTATTATGAGTAGCGTCATATCTCGTCTGCTTGCTGGCAATTTCGTTCCATATGAGCCAAAAGCAGGAGATTTATTTAGTCCAAGGCTACTCAATAAGGCCATCTCTACATTTAGAACAGATATAGGGAAAGTACTACGAATGGAGAAAGTAGTTAATGTAGCTTCTGCCGAGTTATATAATTCTTCCCAGATAGCAATCAGAGATATACAATCTAGGTTCAATTCTCTTTCTCATGCTATTTCTGAGATACATGCTACAAGAAGCATACATGTCTCTCACATAGTTGATGAATTCAATAATTCTTCGATGATAGATGTAGTTCGTAGCTCTGGGTTTGCAATTAAGAATGGCGTTCTCATGATTGATACATATAAAGAAGAGGTTGTCTCGATTAATTCTGTTTCTATACAAGGGAATGGAGAGCCTGGCAATAACTTTCAGTCATATATAGAGAAGGGAGACATAAAGAGAACGGGGGAGTTAGCATATAATGGTTCTCCTGAGGCTATCAGCGACCAGGATGCCCTTACTGTATTTGAATATGAATCGTGCAAGCTTCCGTTAATGGTTAGATATAGACTCGACTTACAGAGTGCCGTCGGTGTATTCAACTATGCCAATCGGATACTCGACCAAAATGGCAAATATACTATGCCTATTGAGAATTTTACAGGAGGACATGGACTAGACTATACTAATGGCAAACCTTGGTATAAGAGACCAGGACTAACTATATTCGATGAAACAGGAGAGGTATCGAACTTTAACTATGCTAACTGGTTGACAAAGGATGACTTCCAGTTGTGGCAAGGCGTGCCTCCTCTTGGAATGATGTTGACGTTTGATATCGGAGATCAGATTATAGACACTATTCTTATTAGTACTCCTGTTCTTCCTTACAAAGGATTTACTCCTCCGTATATATCGAGCGTTCGGGGAATGGTGGATGGCAATATAGTAGACTTAACGTATAATGCTACGTTCCTTCATCTAAATGAAACTAGTAATGCGCCCGGAGCGTCTGCTATGATATCATTTTCACCCATTAAATTGCGATATATTTTCATTACTCTTGTACAACCTAATAGTTTTTCGTGTCTATTGGCTCATAAATATGCAAAGTTTATGGCTGAATTTTCTATCTCTATGGAACAATTGACAGATACTCTCTATAGATACGAAAAGAGAATACCCACAGCTTTGCATAAATATGGACATCTTGACCAACTAGAAAGGCTTTCCATTTCTGATGCTTCCTTATCTGGTATAATCGATATTCCTGATTGGGCTATTCCTAAGAAAGCGTGGACAGATGTCGGTTTCGAACTCATGGGGGGCAAGAGATGGTGCATTCCTATTAGAGATATCAGTTTCTATCATAGAGACTATAAGAGAACAATGGACATAACTTCCGTTCCATTTCTTGTTAATGGTGCTAGGAATGTAAGAGTTAATGTTGACTACGATAGACACGGGATTGACGCTAATGATCTTGTCATTAAGTTTAGTGTTAGTTTCGATGATAAAGCCTGGCATGACATTACTCCAATGAATGGAGATGGGACAGATCCACAAGTGTATTATATCAATACCGCTCCAGATGAAGATAATGCGGTTTTTATAAGGATGGAGCCGCATCCCTCTACTGTCAGATTCAGAATTACTGTGATCAATAAGGGCTCTTCGAATTATTCACCAACATTTTATAATTATGAGCTACTACTTGATTCAGATCCATATCGAAGTATTCCTATCCTTAACTATGGCTATCACGATCTTGTTTTATATGTTACTGAATCTGAAGATCCATTTTATGAATCGATTATTATGGATCCGGATATTCCTGGTTCATATTATTCTAGCGGAGATACTGGCGTAGATGTAGTATGGTGATATTATGAGGGAATGGTTAAAAAAGCGCCTTAAACACGGGCTTCTTGTATCAGGAGAGAGACCAGAAGGATCGAATATTATAGAAAGTCTTTATATAGCAGACAATCCTCCTATTGCCCGCGAACCAGAATTTGCTGAAGACGGCAGGTCCTCTCCGATGGATATAAGTTCTTGGGCTAATAATGCACGTTATGATCTCGACTATCTATTTCATTCTCTCAACGAAGAACTTTTATCCTTGTATCTAAATGATAAGGTTATATTTCACGAGCTTGATTCTCTTGATGGGCACATACGGAAACTTCATCTAATTGCTAAAGAGAAAGAGATAGATTCGACCAATAAGACGGTTGGTGCTAGTTGTTGGCTCTTCTCCGATCCAGATATAACGGATTTCAGGCATTCGGAAGTCTATACGCTTCCAAATGGCTCATCTATTCAATTACCATTTGTTCTCTCTAATAATGCTATTGATTTTGATATTAGTTCGAAAATGCTTTTAGGTGCAGGAATCATATCTGATACTGGAGATAAGGGTTCGGGTATTTTATTCCACAATGTTTGGGCAAGAACTGTTATTACAGAGTCTCCTGCTACTATTAAATATAGAATTACTTGTACTCTAAAATCTGCGGCGCGTCAGCTCTCTCTCTCTTGTGTTGCGATGTTCGGCTCAAAGATAGAGATATTGTCCGAATATAAAGGAGTAATCACGTATCCAGAACAGGGGTCTATTGGTAGAGACATTGTAGCTAATATCTTCTCTCTCGCCGAAAAGATACATATTGATATATCGAATCCCACTGTCTATTTAAATCAAGAGAATATTTGTACCATTGGGTTCTCTCGTCTATATATCTCGAATCAAGAATATGAAGAGAGAGCTACTTGGACTAGTAAGAATCTCATCAAAGAGCCGGTATTCGCCAGAAGCGTGAGATTTGACGTAAATGGTGTTAACTTAGACTCTACTACTTTTGCTTTGGTAGCTAAAGATACTAGTGATAACGAGCTTTTCATTCGTCCCGGAGATACTCTATCGTTTAACCGTTCACAGCCTATAATATCAGAAGTTAGGTGGCGTTCTCGGCTCAATATAGACAAATTATGGTTTGATACCATAAAACTTCAGGATATAGCTTTAAGTAGTCTTATAATGGCACCCGCGATATTGCGTTTTAAGTATTCGTCATATACTTATCCATATCAGAAGCATCATCCATCAATCAATGACTGGTACAATCTCCCTCCCGGTGTAAGTGTATTCGAGCGAAGATTTTCTTTTCATATAATGACATGGCCAAATGATCCTAATCCCAGTGGCGATATCGTTTTACGAGATAAAAATCTGGATAATCATAATGTCAAGGCCACCTTCTATGTCTATCCAATGGGGTTATCAAGTCTTGATATAGATACATATATATATTGTAAGAATGTACGAGGACAGATTTACTTAAATGGTAACTCCATCCTTTCTGTTAATGCTGGTTCTATAAAGGAAGAGATTCGCGTCAGGCTTTCTCTAGTTCCTGGTCAGTTCAATAAAATAGATCTTGTAGGTTATCGCTGGAATCTTGGTTACGCTACCGATAGGTCTGCTACTAATGCTACTGTCGTTAATCTACAGAATCTTTGTAAGGAATTCTTGAAACATCTCATATCCTACGAGCAGGGATTTTTGAAACTTGTTCCATATGATGATGTTCTGTTTGCCCGTAGGAATTTGTCTGCTAATCACGCGGGGATACGTCGCCGTGGAGCGGGTACATATGATCTTGTCTTTTATAGAAATGTATACCCTTTAGCTATGGCATATGAGTCTGTAGCTGAGAGTTATGTAACAGATATGAGGCTCGTTGCTCGTCTTAAGAGAACAAGTTCTGATTGGACGCCTGTGCTACAGGATTTCTCGGTAACGCTCAATGCGTAAATCACAATTTACAAGGGAGACAAAGCTTTTTTCATTGCTTAGGGACCTGTTCGGGGAACTTACTTGGGTACAGAACGGTTTTCACTCTTTCTTATTAACACCCAAGGGTTATCCTAAACAACTGGATTTTTATATCCCTAGTCTAAAGTTAGCATTCGAGCATCACGGACAACAGCATACTAATTATGTAAAGTTCTTTCATAAGAGTATCTCTGGATTTGAGAAGATGAAGAACAGAGACAAGGAGAAGGCGCGTCAGTGTAAAGAGAAGAAAATCACTCTGATTGTGGTGTGGCACGAGGAAGTCTTATGTCACAAACTCCTTATTCAAAAGGTGAGAGAACAATCTCCCTCTATATATGCCAAAATGAAGTCTCGCTGGAAGAAGAGAGGATATAATGATTAGGCTTACATATCCATATGCCCCTGTCTCGTCTCAATCAGTGCTCCTAAAGGGGCGTTCTGATGGTAGCGTTGCCTTTATAACAGTGTCCCATCCTGTGTATGGGTCTGCTGACCATGTTGCATATATCGTTGAGGGTGACTGGACCACTAATGTTGTAGTATATGACGGACTAAACTATATATATCTCTCCAATGATGTTGGGGATGTCTCGACGACTACAATATTTGGAGATTTCATCTGTCCATCTACGCCTTCTCTCTGGTATTCTAGTACTTCTACTGGTACTTTGTTCTTTCAAGGAGTTATCAACGAGAGTGGCGCGGTAACAGTATCTTCTACCAATGGACTAACGACGATTGATACCGATAAATATGGTATATTTTACGGTAGTGTAGAGCTTTATAGCGGTGTCAATTCTATAGGCTTTAGATCTTTTGACGCGGCGGGCAATAGTAGTACAGAATCTAGTATATCGTATTCATATAATCCGTGGGATGACATCATTGCCGTTGTTAGTGGTGTAGAAAGTTCCACTCTTATGGACTATAATTTCTTCTATGGAGATACCATCAGGACATTTAGACTTAATTCTTTGTCTGATCATATTTCTAGCACAACAAGGAAACATACCAATATGTCTTCCTTGATAGGAAAAGTTGCTCAACAGGATCACATTGAGGATGTGGCTTCTTCTTACTCGCATTACAATGAGCAGATTGCGTCATTCGATATATCTGGTGACTATCTCTATCGTCTCAATACGATGCCCATTTTGCCTTGGGAAAATCCTAGTCTATTTGGGGATAATAGGATTTGTTATGTGGAAGTTCCTCCTAGTGGATATCGCTATGGTTATCTGTATCTCTATTTGAGACCTTTGACTAACAAGACAAGATATGTTAATATATATTATGCTACTTATATTTATCCTTCTCTTCCCCCTACCGAATTCGTGGATACATATGCCACATTCATATGGAAACATATCGTGAGCCGTAGAATTACTTTGGATTCTGGTGATGATTACGAGCGCATTAAAATTAATATAGATCCGCTTGTTCAGGATAATCCTGTTTCCTCATTTGGTTATATCTATCTCAAAATAGTAGGATCACCAGAGAACGGATCGTATATCGGTGTTCCTAGCAGTACGAGTACAGCGATGCTGCCCTCAGACTATGGCATTCGTCCATTTGTAGTCTATCATAAGGAGCCGAAAGTATGACACGATTTATATATTCTGGTGGTCTTAATTCAAGAGATATTAATCTGTTATGTAATTCTCTAATTGAGAAGTATAACAATACACATTATTCTCTGGTCAAGGCGGCGAGAGATGTCTCGGTAATGATGAAACATTCTGGTGCTCTTATCAATGAGCGAGAAACCTTACAATCTACTATAAGAGATAGTCTCGCTAGCGTCCCCCGTCCTGATAGTATGGTCATCACTCCGTTTATGACAAGCGATGCTATAGTTCTAGGGGGAGGTCGCTATACTATTGCTTCAGACGGCGTGCCTATAGATAATAAATTTGGAAGTATCGCCAAGACTATTATCCATTCTGAAGAAAGGATGTCTGATAGATTACTCGTAGAATCTGGAGATACTGTTCATACTGTCTCTAGGAACGATGCCTGGCTCAATAATAAGCCGTGGATAGCTGAATGTGATTCTGATATCAATGTTACGGTATATCTCCATCAGTATACAACTCAATATCTTAATAATATTAGAATTATTCCTACTGCTGGAAGTTATATAAAGCGCTTCGAGTATAGCTTCGCGCCCGAGAGCCCTTCGACTTGGACTACTCTATTCATCGATACATCGAGACGGATATATGACCTATATCTTAGTAATATTAGAGCGACAGCCGTCAGAGTAAAGATTTCTGGGTATGATGCTATAAAAGGAATAGATGCCTTCAGTGTTAAGCACATAGGACAGACACTAACAAGCGACTTCATTATAACGCCCTTGCCTATGCCTATAGTTAGGTCAATAGAATACTATAAGTATGATGTTGTTGGGCAGACTGTGACGCTTGTGTCCGCGACGGCGTCTGCTGATGTGATGAAATCTACCATTCGTGTGACTATGCCCGAGTCGACTATGGCCCTACATAAGATTATTATTAGGAGATAGCTATGAATGATAATTTAGAGCAATCCCAGCCTACTGATAGTAAGCACACAAATGGGTGGAATGAATACTCTCGACTTGTCTTGGCCGAGCTAGAAAGACATAATAAATTACTTGAAGAATATAATAAGAAACTGAATGTAATTCAGGTAGAGATAGCTATGCTTAAAGTTAAGGCGGGTATCTGGGGAGCCCTTGGGGGAGTGTTGGCCGCGGCTTTTGCGATTCTATCAAGATTTCTTAGCTAGGTGACAAAATGGTTGAATTACTAACTGGGGTTATACAAAGGATGTCGTCGCGCGTGGCTATTGCGTTCGTCCTTACAATTTATGTTTTATCAACGAATGGCGCGACGCAACCGTGGCATTACATCCTTGTTTTCTCAATATATGCAGTGATTTATCTACTTAATAAGGTCTATGGTTCTGAAGCACTAGAAGAAGAACCAGAGAATGGAGGAGTATAATGGGAGATATCAGTAAAAATTTCTCGTATTCAGAGTTCAATTGCCGAGACGGAGCGGAAGTTCCAGAAGAGTATAAGCCGAATGTGAGGCGTATCGTTGAGGAAATTTTACAGCCTATGAGGGATGTCATAGGTAAGAGTATTCGTATTACGTCTGGGTATCGCACCACCGCTTACAATAAGGCGTGCGGTGGGGCAACAAAGAGCCAGCATCTAAAGGCTAACGCCGCGGATATTCAGATTAAAGGAATGACTTCTGCACAGGTTCAGCAGTTTGTTAGAGGATTTATGACAGCACGACTTCATTATATTGGAGAAGGCGGAGGCGTAGGATACTACAAAAATTTCACTCACGTTGATATCCGCGCAGGAACCAAAGTTTCATTTTGGGATAAAACATAATGAGTAGTTTGAATATTATTCATTCTCGACAAATTAACAAATCTATTAAGGAGACTATACGATGGCTGAAGAGGAGAAAACCAAGAAGAAGAGGAAGAAGCAGACAGGAGAGGCAACAGAGGAAGAAATCTCAGACCTGCACGAATCAGGAGAATCAGAACTGAATACTGTTATTGACATCGTAGAGATTGCCCCTCTTGTTGTAAATGAACCAAAAGAGTCTGTGGCGCAAGAATTGTACGACGAATTCTTTGATAAGCTTGGGTCGCATAAATTTTCTGGTGTACTGCAACGCGCACAGACCATAGATGTGGATATAGATAGTTTTGATAATGTTACTGTACATATGCCTGGATTTGGTTCACATATAGTACAGAAATATCTCACTGGGGAACTAGGCGACAAGTTCAAGTTCATACAACTTGATAATATTAGAGTCGCTGTTCTAAAGAAGGAGTAGAGTAAGAATATGACTGTAAGCGCCACAATTGCTACGATGAAGGACACCAGTGCTATACGTGGACGGCTGGATGCGACTCGTGGAAGCTATAATCTATTGGTCAATGGTGCTAGTCATGGTCCTAGTCAAGCGCCAACGAGTCGCAATATGCGACAGGCGATTCTTCGTAGGTGCTGGTCTGATGAATATGGACCAATGCCAGTTGGTACATTCTCTTTTGCCACGGACAGCTGGGATTCCTATATCATCCCCAATAGTCCTGTGTACGGTGTCCATATGCAGGATGCTTACAGGGCTATTCTTGATATAGATTGGGAACTTAGAAGTGTTAAGAATCTTTTCTGGCAGTTTATGAATGACTATATAGGATATGATACTATTGTTGAAGATCCAAACTTTAATATCGCTACTGCCTTGTGGATGACATATACTACTGGTACATATAGTTGGGCTCGCGTGCGTAAACTAGAACGCAATGTGTACTATGATGGGGAGTATATTACTGGTACTAATCCCTATCCTTATGGTGGAGGAGTCATAGAAGGATATGGTATTACGCGGGCTGAGAGATCAATGGAGGCTGTTCTAGGGCATTTAACCTATGCTTTGGATCGCGTTTCTCTTTTGGCTAAAGGTACGGGCACCGCGAATGCTGCTGCTGCCGTTATGGAGATAAGAAATTGGCCAGATAATCCTTTTGTGACTAGTGCTCCATATCAAAATGTTGTAGGAATGATTAACTGGCTCAATAGTCAGCAACAGACTGATAATAGAATCTTCTATGGCGATATTAACGCAACCGCGAACGCTGATAGTAAATTAACGACTCTTGGACTAGCGGATTCATCTACTGGTATAATGACTAGGATGTCGCACGCTTACGCATATAAGGCGAGCGAGACGCCAGACCTACAGGGTATCTCTTCACAACTCTCTGATGGAGTATATCTCTATTCATATACTGTTGCCTTTGATTCTCCGTTTGCCTTTGCTACTATGGGGCAATCCCCGATTATACAAATGACAGTGAGGGCCGAAGATACAAATCCTGATTGGATTGTAAGTAGCACTGGCATTAGTGGTCCCTTTATTCATAATAAGAATTCGAATGGTTTTACATTCTATTTTGTGTGTGCAGAAGATAATGCCAGCATGTTTAGCGGCGTGTATGTGCATTGGCACGCGGCTGTTGATAATGAATTGGGTTAAATAATGCCTTTACCTTTATTTGAAGAAGATGTAGTCGATACTCCTCGGGAGTTTGACGAACCAGTAGTGGGGCCATTGGGCCCTTCTGGTTATAGTGGCTATGGTGGTCCTAAGGGGCGTAAAGGACCTCAGGGTCCACGGGGTTTCTCGGGATACAGTGGCGCACGTGGTCCTGCGGGGCTTGCTGGTTCTGGAGGCAGCGGTGGCGGAGAATCTGGCTATTCTGGCTTTAGCGGTTTTAGTGGTCCCACTGGTGCGTCTGGTATTTCTGGATACTCTGGTTATAGTGGATATTCTGGTTATAGCGGATACAGAGGGATCACTGGCGGGTGGACATTACTATATAATTATAATTCTGCTGTTTCAGAGCCACCTGCTACTGGTACGATACAGTTCAATAATGTATCAATGGCCGCCGTCACTGAAATTTATATTAGCGACACCGATAGGAATGGCGCGAACGTACAGGGAGTCCTTGATGATATAATAGAAGGTCACGTCCGTATATTTGATGATAGAGACGAGACTACATTTGCTCATTATGTCATTACCGGAGAAGGAGCTCTTGTAGGATATCATAAATACGAAGTAGATTACCAAGCAAGCAATAATTCATTTACCAATGGTGATTTCATTGGTTTTGGCTGGGCTCCGCCCGGCGTGTCAGGATATTCGGGCATTAGTGGAGCAGGAACTTCTGGCTATAGTGGTCTTTCCGGGTACAGCGGATATTCTGGTAGTCCTGGCGCTCAGGGGCTTCAAGGTCTTAGTGGATATTCTGGCCGCTCAGGTTATTCTGGCTTTTCTGGATATAGTGGCCAAGACGGCGCGGCGGCAGAGAGCGGATATTCGGGATTGTCAGGGTACTCTGGATATAGTGGGGTTCAAGGAGAGATTGGTGATACTGGTCCCCCTGGCACATCAGGCTATAGTGGTTATTCTGGCGATACTGGTATTGGTACTTCTGGCTATAGCGGATTCTCGGGATACAGTGGTTTTTCTGGCTATAGTGGAGCCGGTGGTGCACCCGGTACCAAAGGAGATTCAGGATTTAGTGGGTATTCGGGCATTTCTGGTTATAGTGGATGGTCAGGAATTAGTGGATATTCTGGTCCCGTCGGAGCGTCAGGATTCTCTGGAATATCTGGTTTCAGTGGAGGAGGGGGAGGCTTATCTAGTTCTTTGGAGACTACTTGTCAGATACTGAGGACTACGAGCATTGATTGCGGCGCAATAGGCGATGCTGCCATAAATCATTGGATAGATGTCCAATATAGGTATCTTGACTCTGATAGAGTCTGGAAATTGGATGACAAAGAAGGTCCTGTCGCTGGGAAGTTAATAATAATTGATACATATAAGTCTAGTGGCAATCTGACGGTTGATATCTATAATGATTATGACGCCGATGTTATGGTTACTGTATGGTATGTTTAAGGTGATGTATGAGCGATAGAGGAGATATTTGGCCCTTAGCGTTTTATGTAAATCTTGGTAGTGCATATGAACTGCGTGTCGCGTTCTATGACGATATAAATAGTACCTGGTCGCGTACATCTGTAGGCATGGACTTTTTTTCTGCTCAGACTCTTCCTCAGCGTACAGGGTGGTGCTGGCTACCAACTGGTACTTGGGGATATATGATAGTAGAGAGTGGTTCTTTAGATCTTGAATTATGGACGAATGCCGATACGGGTTGGAGAGCAGGTGGTGCCTGGTCTGTGCTAGATGATTATACGTCTGTTGATTACGATTCCGTTGATGTAAAGGTAAGACAGAACTATGTTTGGGCCGTAGCAAAGAAAGATTCGTCTAATTTCTTTGATATATTTAGTATTCGTACCGAAACTGGTACGCCGGCTTTAGGTGTTGTACAATCTCCAGGTGCTAGAATCGCCGATACTGGTTATAGCTTTGACTTGGATAAAACCTTAGCTGGTACTATACATATTGCCGGTGTTGATACTGTCACTGCTGGACTAACCTATTTTGGGCCCTCTGCTGAGCCGACGCTACCTATTGATTGGCAGAATACTATTAAGGCGGCGGGGGCGAGCCCAGAAATTATATGTGATAATTATAATAATGTATTTGCTTTCTTCACCGATTCTAATATATTATATATGTCTATTTGGGATGGTAATTCTAGTACTGCTTGGCCACAGCAAGAAGTGGTTTATATTGCTTCTGATACATTGACACACGATTATGCCGTCACACATAATCCAAATGATGATACATTCCATGTTGTCATAGTCAATTATGATTCGGTAGCTGCTGCTTATACCCTTGTATATAGAAGGCGCACAAGGAATGGATGGGAGGAACCTCTAGATATAGAAATACTTTCTATGTTAAGTCTACCTCCAATGGGCTTCTGTTGTCCGCAGATTACAATAGACCAACATAATAATCTCAGGATATTTGTCATCAAGAAGGACTTCTCTGTACCAAGGGGAGATATCAATTCCTATTACTTACCTAATATTGAATACCAATATTATTCTAATCCTTTGACGTGGGCTAATACTACTGATATTGACGATTCTAGCGATGATATAGTTGCTCTTGATGCGCCGAGGAGGTGTATTCCTTAGTAATCTTTTCTTATTCTAAGTATAGGAGGCACGCACGCGCGCACTCCTTACAACATAGACTCCCGTGCCTCTGAAGGGGGTCTTTTAGTTTAGGTGATTACGATGCGACAAAGGGGATTTACGCTTATAGAATTGCTTGTTACGATTACAATAATTGGCATTCTCGCGGCTATTGCTCTCCCTAACTACATCAAGGCGAAGGACAAAGCCAAGGAAGTCGAAGCCAAGGCCAATCTGCACACCATCCAGATCGCGGTGGAAAGGTATGCTGTGGATAGGGGATACTATCCCTCGTTTCTCATTGGTGGAGATTCTCAGGGGTGGGACGTATGGCACTCGATTAAAGATGAGCACCCTTCTTCTTCGCAATACCTAAATAAATTTGGCAATACATTCTTTCCCGACTTTGTTGTTGATCCATTAATTCATTATGCCTATATTAATAGTTATCCTTCTAATCCTTTTGTTGATGAGGGAAGGGTGATCATTGAAGGAACATTTGATTCTGTTACTGGCCTTGGTGACCCTCGGTTTGGATACAAAGGGAACCTAATGGGTATGGGTCTCACTGATCCTGCCTTTTTTAAAGATAGCAATGGCCCGCGAAATCCTAATCGCACCTTGGTTGATACATCCTTGACGCTTCCTGATGCTTCTTTCCTTGGCTTTCCTAGTTGGGATTCTGATCCTGTTGGTGTCCATTATATGTTTGGAGGTAGAAGGAATCCTAATGGTAAGGGATGGTTAAAGACATACTGGCCTGGAAATTTCTATTATAGAGCAGGTTGGAAATTCATGGAGAGACCTGATGGGCATGGGTGGGGGTATCCTGGTGATACCGCCTTCAGGTCTCGTCCTGCTACCTATATTATGGGAGCCTATGGGTCATTTAGGTCTGATGGATATGATGTCATAAGATTAGAACATACATATACGAACGGCGCGCAGGTATACTTCAAGTTGCCACCTCCTTGGAATGAGAATGCGGTCATCAATGGATGCCCCGTAGGAATCTACGGTGGGGCAGAGGGTCTCTTCGGCAATCAGAACAAGGGGACTGGATGGGGACTTCCCTTAACTTTTGGTGGTTGGTTCTATACATATGGGGGTATGCCCGAGAATAAGCCAGGACTAAATCCTCAGCCTAGTTATCCATATGAGAATACTGTTAGCGGAGGAGAGCCCTATATGTATGGGGCGCCAGATGGTGTGCCCGATGGAATAGTCCTGTGTCTCATAGGAGATGGAGGTGGATTCAATCCTCTCTCTGCTAACTGGGTAGCGAATCAATAATCTTTATTGAGGTATAAAATGTCTAAGCTTACTGTCGTATCCCATTTCTACAATGAAGAACTGCTATTGCCCCATTGGTTGGCTCATCATAAGACCATAGCCGATCACGGGATAATGATTAACTATGCTTCTACTGATAGAAGTGTGGAAATAATCAAAGAGATTTGTCCTACTTGGGAGATTGTAGAATCTGAGAATGAGTGGTTTATGGTAGAATCAGCATCTGCTGAAATAATGAAGAAGGAGAAGGAGATTTCCGGCTGGAAAGTAGCTCTGAATACTACTGAATTTCTATTTATGGATACTTCTCAATTAGTAGATGAGGCAACAAATAAAGCGTTTATACAAGAGAAAACCTATACTATGGTTGATATCTCTCCCAGTACATTTGATTCAACTGGCTCTCTGCTGGAGCAAAAGTGCCACGGATTCATTGATAATAATAAGGCTTCTCACAAGAGGGCCGTACATTGTTATGAAGATGGACAATACGACATAGGAAGACATAAAACTGGGTTTGCCTGTGATGTGCTAGATGGCTCTTATATTTGTGTATATTCTTGGTCTCCTTGGCCAGAAGTTCTCTCCCGTAAGCTCCAGATCAAGAATAAGATTTCCGAAACGGATAAACAAAACAGAATTAAGAAAGGATGGGGCACATATCACTTTTTGTCTGAGGAAGAACTGACTGAGAGATACAATAAACTAGTTCCTAGATCTAAATATATATATGGTTCTGATGTAGAAACATACGGTGCTCCATTGTGATGCCTATAGTACTTATTAATCCTCCTCAACCGTATCTCGTACGTCCTGGTATTATGCTTCAACTAGGGCTTATGTATGTAGCGTCTGCTCTTAAGAAGACTAATGATGTGTCATTCGAGGATCTCTCTTGCTATAAGATATTTGATGCTTGCAGGTATCTTAAAGAGGAGTATAGTCAAGGAATTCTTTGCTTTACTGGGACGTCTTTAGATATTCCTACCGTTAATAAGATGGCGGATGTTCTTTGTGAACAGTTTCATATTGTTGTTGGTGGCGCGGGTGCGACGCTCTCTCCTGAATTCTATAATTACAACGTCCATACTATTGTCCAGAACGAAGCAGAATCTATTATATCTAATGTGATAGAGGAGATCTTAGGTGGATCTAAAGAAAGATATTTTAAGGCTGATAAGTTTATAGATGACTTAGATACAATATCTTTTCCCGCTAGGGAACTATTAAAGAAACAGGGTGGGAATATATTTTTAGATTCTCAATACGATGGCGAATCTACGCTTATTGCTGCGAGCCGAGGATGTCCATATAACTGTGCCTTTTGTGCTTCTAGTGGGATATGGAACCGCTCTCTTAGAGAAAGGTCTGCTGGTAATGTTATCCAAGAAATTATAGAGATAAAGAGATATGGAGTAAACAGATTCCGCTTTGTTGATGATTCTATTACCACTAAGAGAGGGTGGCTTCAGGAATTGTGTGAGGAAATTAATAAATTAGACTGGCCTATCTATTGGAGAGCCAGTATCAGGGTTCTTCCAAATGATGTAGAATTATTTCAGATGATGAGAGATAGTGGATGTATTGAGGTCTCTTTTGGTGTAGAGTCTGGCGATCAAGATGTACTTAACCTTCTTGATAAGAAGATAAAGGTTAATGATAGTAGGGATGCTCTTGTCAATGCTTATAGCACGGGCCTCAAGACGAGGGTATTAATGATGATGGGGCTTCCTGGTACTACGCCTGAGACGACAGATAAGGATATAGAATTTCTCGATTCGGTTCCCTATACGAGTCTTGCTCTGAAGACCTTTGTGCCTCTTCCTGGTAGCGATATATGGAAATATCCTGATAAGTATGGGGTTTCTATAATAGATAAGGATCTTGAGAAGTATAACTTCTTTATTAATACCTCCGAGGGGGAGTCTCTTTTTCCTCCGTTGATAAAGCTTGATACTATCAGTGGAGAAGAGCTAATGAAGAACAAAAGGAAGCTACTTGATTATGCTGCGGCTTCCACTAAATTGAATCGAGGGTAGTTGACAGGTTCAAAGGGGGAATGGCTTATGAGTCGCCAACGTGGATTTACACTCATTGAATTATTAGTTGTTGTTACTATTATTGCCATTTTAATAACAATCGCCTTGCCTAAATTCATGCGTGCCAAGGAAAAGGCGAAGGAAGCTGAGGTAAAGTCGAATCTACATTCAATTCAGATCTCTCTTGAGAGGTATGCTGTAGATCATTCTGGAAAGTATCCGCGTTATATCCTTGGTGGCGACGATGCTAACTATGCACGAGGATTGTTCAGGACAGGGGGAGGTCTGAATCCTGATGTTGCTGATCCCCTCATAGCCTATGGATATATTAAGTCTTATCCGCATAATCCATTTACTAGTGGCAGGGATGCTTTAGAATGGACGGGATGGATTGGAGAACCTGGAACTGGAGATGTTAGATTTGGTTGGTCAGGAATGACAATGGGCAATGGTCTTGGTGATCCTCGCTACTTCTGGTCTGAATATGGCAAAAAGACGAGTCTCTGGTCTACTGGATATATTGATGGTGCTTTAGGTTCTGGTTATTTGAAATGGACTTGGAGCGGGCGCGCGATTCCTGATAGGAAAGCCGATTCTCCCTTTATCATATATTCTGATGACCCTTCTAATGGGAGTACTATCGTCCACTGGCCCGGCAACTTTGGATATAGATCATTTGGACCAATGCTTTCCGGTTATAAGTTACGAACAGGAGAATTTGATGTGTGGGATAGATCGTTTAGGCTCTCGAGGATAACTACCTACATTCTTTACGCCTATGGTTCCAACAGGACTAAAGGAGAAGATATAATCAGGAATACCAATGTTGACGGCCATCTGATTTTCAATACTAATGGGTACGACGAGAAATCTACATATACTAGTGGATATTACGATACATCTTGGTATAGATTTACTGTCCATTTTAGTCCTCCTGAAGTATTTGGAGGTGGGCAAATGGGACAGATGCCTATTTTTCCTCCATATAATGCCTGTGATGATGTAATGCTTGGTGCCCCTGATGGATACCCTGATGCGGTGATTCTTGTCTTGTCTAATAGCTAGGTCTTGACTATCCTTCTTAATTATGGTATAATTATAGTGGATATCGTTGAGTTGAGGACTTATGAAAATGATAGATTTCGATGAACTTATAATGCAGTCCCAGAACTGGGAAGTGACATATGAGAGAAAGGAAGAAGAGCATATAATTCGAATGGCTGATCATCACTTTCCTTCATCTATCAGTGAAGATGAAGCTAATTTTATCTATGATTTGATAGTTTCTCATAATCTTACTAGAGGCTATGAAATAGCCACCGGAGCTGGTATCTCAGCCATGGTAACTGGACGTGCTATGAAGCAGACACGAGGGAAACTTGTTACACTCGATTGTTATCTTGACGAAGAATGGGGAAAAATAGGAAATCCAGATTCTTATGGATGGAAATCTATACATCAGTTGATTAAATTTTATAATCTTGATACTGTGTTTCCTTTCATAGGCTGGAGCCCTACAGATACATTGGCCTCCCTCGGTTCGATTTTTGACTTCTCCAAGGAGAAGCTTGACTATGTTTTTATAGATGGGCTTCATACTGAGAAAGCATTTCGCAAGGATCTACTGTCAGTCATTAGTCTGTTAGATGATAAATATATCTTATTTACGCACGACACTGAACGTATTCCTGGGGGAATTAAATTAGCTGAGACATTGCTTGGGTGTCCTGCTAAAGACACTAAATGTAGATATAATATGAAATATATTTGTAAGGGTATTGATGCGTAAGAGTTTATATATAAAGGCTATAAAAATATTAGAGGAGAATAATGACAGAATTAGGATGTGAAATTACTAATCTTTATACTGGATTGATGCGTGAATCTGTTCGGTCTAACCTGCACTCAAGGGATAATTTCTGGCCTACGGAGGCGAGTTGTGTCGATGACGATGGTAAGGTTCACGGCAAGTGCCTTCGTGACATCCAGTACTCGATGCTTGGTACAGAGAATAAGAGAGAACCAGACGAGTATAACTTTATGACTTGGAATATCGGAAAGTCTATCGAGTCTATGCATCAAAAGGTATTGGCTCAGGGCGGGCTTCTCGTTGCTCCAAATGTAAAGATTCGTTATGATTTCGGCGATGGCATTACAGTTTCAGGTGAACTTGACTCTATTATACGCTATAAGGGCGAGCTATTAGGCGTAGAGTTCAAGACCTTCCACGGGTACTTTCCGTGGTCTCAATGTGTTTCTGGCATTGGACAATCTTCTCATCACATACAGGTTATGCTTTATCTTCATATGTTATCTCAACAAGACTGGTGCTTGGGGCAGACTTTATCCTACAGGTCGGGTCAAGTCGTGGCCTGTTTACTTCCTTCTGATGGTTCTTCTGAATCTATAAAGATTAATAAGTTTCTATTGAGGTATGATGATAGGGGAGTTACATCTCAGTATCTTAAAGGCAAAGATGGTCGCTCGCCCTTCGGGACATTTCACATCGTCGAATTACATAATGACCATCTCATTGTAGATGGCGTTGATTATCCAGGCATCACAATATCTTCTGTTATGGATCGATTCAATATCATACATGCCCATATCAAAGATAGTAAACTTGTTGCGTGCGACTACCATCCTCGCTATTCAGATGACCAACTTCGCAGTATGTATGAAGAATACAAAGTTGAGGCTAAAGCCGCTCGAGAGAAGGACAAACGTAAGAGCGTTAAGAGATACGAGACTTTTGCTAAAGAGAATTATGCGGACTGGCAGTGTCGATACTGTTCATATAGAGACCAATGTCTAGATGATGGATAACGGGGGCTATTATGTCTGGACCAAAATTCGTTGATGGATTGCTCTATTTAACTGATGACTTTGATGCCGATGTCAATGATAGTAGTCTTGATATAACTTCAGCGGAGTTAGTGATATTTCGTTTCGCCTACGAGGCGGCCCTTTCCAGGGGGAAAAGCAAAGATGAGGCTGTCTCTTTTGCCTTGTTAGAACTCCGCAAACTTAGATTTGATTCAGACTTAATCAATGGACTTGGTGATTCTGATTAATGTTAATTATTGGTATTGATCCGTCTATTAGGGCTACTGGCATATGTGTTCTTGATGATGGCAGGGAAATCAGACTTACTACACTTACTCACTTTGACTATCATCCTGATGGGCGGATTTTAGCTGATCACTATGATACTCTAGATACTATCTTTGCTTATCATTATGAACTTGATCATCCTATTATTCTTGCCGTAGAGTCTGTTTTCTTTAGCAAAGATCCCAAGACATTGATTCGTCTTTCTGAAATTCAGGGTGTCTTGAAACTCCTTGCCTATTATTATAATGCTAAGTTTAAGTCTGTTTCTCCTACTACCGTCAAGAAGTGGGCTAAAGGAGAGAATCCATTCCTAGATTGCCCCGATCTATGGGCTGGTGATAGATATAAACGTGGTCCTCTTGTTGGACAACCAAAGATTCTACCTAATAAAATCAAGGTATTTAACCTTGCTTCTAAGCTTACGAATACTCCAATGACTGACCACGCAGCTGACGCGCTGGTTATAGCTCATATCGTGCTAAATGAATAGAACAACAGATAGTTCCACATATATACGCAAAGAAAGACAGCGAATCTATCTCGAGCTTCGAAAGGAATACTCAGATAAAGATCTCAAGGAACTTGCTACTTCTTATCAAAATGGAGACTCCCATGCTGGAGCTAAACTTCTAGAGATATATTCTCTAGTTATCGATACGTTCTTCTACCTTATTAAGAGAAATAAATATAACATGCATAATGATAGCGTGAGGTCACTGATTTCTGCTTTTATAGGCACTAAGAACAAAGAAGCTTTAATCTCTGCTAAAAAGATTCGACGTAACCTACGTCGCAACAACCCAGGAAATGAGGCTTTAAGGGAGCTTCACGAGAAAGCATCTCTGATATACTATGCCTGTTTAGATCTCTCAGATGATGAGGTATTACAAGAACTGAGAACCATATTCCTTGTGCTTATCTATAAATGGAAAGATGTAGTGAAGGTACCCTTTAGTGGATATATCAGGGCGTGTTTTAAGTGGGGAGTCAAAGATTGGCTGAAGCGCTGGCTGCATGAGAATCATAAGGGAGGGTTCTTCTTAGAATATATTGATGGGATGACGGAAGCATCGGTGGCTAATTGTGGGACATTTAAGTATACTACTGAGGGACAAAAAATCCCCCTAGGCATCCTTGAGAAAAACACTACATTACCCTTAACCTCAGAGGTAATAATAGATGACTTATGGATAGTAGGAATCACCTGCGAAGTGCCATACGATATACTCACTACTGAGGAACGTTTGTTCATCAAGTTGAAGTGGATTGACGGCCATACCCAGAGGGAGATAGCAAAAATATTAGGTTATCACCCTAATACTATAGTGAAGAAGAAGAAAGCTCTACTAGTAAAGCTCAGAGAGAAGGTTGCCGAAGAGGATAAAATATAAAAATAAAGGCACGCTATAGGTCAATTCCCATCCTCTTAGCGCACTCATAGGCGAACTCACATAGTTCAGCGCCAGATATTACCACATAGGAAACGGGCATACCTGGCGACCGAATACTCTGTCCTAATATCCTTAGTCGTTCAAGGTCTCCATTACGGAGCCTTATTGTTTTATTCATCCCTACCGTCATCCTGTCCTCTAAGTTAGGAACAAAGGCAAAGTATCCCCCATATTCATTAGTAATGCGCACGGCTACAACGGGCACGCGTTGCTCCCTTACGGCCTCGTCATAGTTCTTCTCTAGCCAATCAGCCTTAAAATCTATATATGGCTTAGACGTGAACTTACATTCAACGTGTAGAGCCCTATTATAGACATCAGCAGTCCAACCTATCATACCACCAGAATTAATGGTAGTATAGCCATTTATGTCGTTCTCTACTTCTTTCTCGAACGCCTTAGGGCCTGGTTGTTTCTTGATTGTCTTGATTTCAGACATTATGCCTCAAACACATACTCGGCACAAATGGCATCCAGATCATCTGGTATGTTAAATCCCCACTTCTTCAGTTTCCCGCGAAGAAATTCGTCTGTCTCTTCTAACGTCCAGCCTTTGACCAAAATGTCAAAGGGATGGATGCCTACGAAGGCCCCACCTATGGCTCCATCAGAGTATGGGGTCAACTGAACAAAGTCAACAGCCTCTTTGTCAGAATGCGTTAATTCGTATAACAACGCGCCTTTCTGCTCGGTTGAGTCTTTGTATGTTAGATACTCTACATTATAGCCAAATAGGCAAACGAATCTAAACACTCCTCCAGAAAATAGTTGTTCGTGTGGCTTAAAGAATTTATAATCTCTTGCCATTATTACCTCCCGATATTTCTCGCTATCATTCTAATCGCTTCTCTCTTCCAATCTGTACGGTTCTTAACTGACCAGAGATACTCAAGTCTGGCGCTATTGACAGCCATCAACTCTCTCCATTCTGGGTCAAACGCTTCCCTCTTAGCCTCTTTCTCCCTCAACTTCTGAGAACCAGTCCTATTGCTAATATATAGGTCTCGCTCACGCGCATCGGCTTGTCTTATCATCTCGTCTTTAATGGTGCGATGTGTAGCAAGAAGAGGCTCTAATCTTTCTACGGCTTCATCTAATGACGACAAGGCCCTATGTAAGTCCCCAGGTGTTAGTATCTCTTTTACACATACCTTGTTCAACAAGGGCTCGAATAAGAACATAAGGTCGGCAGTGAATTCTGGGTCATTATATACCATTTTCTTTATTAGATTCCTTCTCCATAACTTCATCTATGAATTCTAAGAGATTCTCTATCCCATCACCAGTGAAGACATAGTCGGCATCTTCAGGGAAGACAGAGCCTTCACTGGAATGCCGAGCGACCACAGGGGTCACATCAGGACGAACTTTTGCTATTGCTTCGGAGGGACGGTCAAGATATACTAATACTACATCATCACCATATGATTTCAAGAGTCTATGCTCGTTAGGATATCTAACATCAGAGACGACGAAGTCTTTATTAGTATAACGAACCGCCGTTGCTGTATCGAATGCGAATATATCTCTATCCATCAGCCTACATAAACTACCCACTACAATCTGGAGATACCGACGACGCGTGGCTTCTTCTAATTCTGGCTTGTCTATAATCTTTATCAGTTCGCTTATATGCTCCAGTTCTACATCTTTATCCTCATTAGGAAGCAGTATCGCATAGAGTTCCTCGGGAAGAATCTCTCCTTCTTTCATATAAATCTCAACGATTCTCTTTAGCATACGGGCGTTCTTTAGCTCCGTGAAGCCGTACTTCTCCACAAGATAACGCGCCGCGGTATCCTTACCACTTCCAGCACGACCCATCAGTCCTATAATCACTGGTCTTCCTCCAGATCTGTCGTCTCTACTACGCCTTCCATTAAGGCATATACATTTTCCCATTCGTATTGACAATTAGTACACATAATTCGCGCATCATTCCAATCAATCTGTTCCGAGATACAGACGTTATCAATATCAACATCTCCATCATCTGAGATATCTAATACCTCTGCATATATAGTGCCGACGGCAAATATCTCTTCGCTCCCACAATTAGGACATTTCATATCATTCACCGTGAACCGCTATAATATCAAATTCTTTTATAAGTGCCAGGTGATCCTTTCTATTCCACACCTGAACTCCACCTAAGAATAAAACCATATCTCCTACCTGAACGAATTCACATTCAGGACCAATGGCCACGGCGACACCGACGAATGGCTCGCCCGCCTTTCTCATTGCCAATTCGGGCAAGATAATACCTTGGACAGACTCTTCCTTGATAACCTCAAGAAGTATCCTATCCGCCGTTGGTTGCATTGTTCTTTCTAAATATGTCATACTATACTCCCTATCTTAACCAGTTCCATCAACATATCTCCCTATTATATCATATAGTTCTTCTTGCGTCAAGTCTCCAGCGTCTTTAAATGGGGGTGGAAATACTATACCTACGATATTCTTTAACTGATTCTCCAGTTCATCCGCGCCCGCATGGCCCGCTTCATCATTGTCATAGAATACTACTACTCTATCAAAACCAGAGAGCAGTTCTAATTGTGTCGCAGATGCCTTGCTTGACATAGTAGCGACGCAGGGGTAGCCATTCCTATGGAGATTAATACAGTCAAACTCGCCTTCGCATACCACGATCCAGCAAGACTCTTTAATCCTATGAAGGTTAAAGAGCAGTTGCGACTTAGGCACTCCACGGGGCAGAAAGATATACTTACTACCCATATCGGCGCTTGTGGCTCTCCCTTTATATCCTATAGTCCACCCTTCTCTATCATTTAAGGGAACCCAGACTCTATCAGAGTAAGGATAATCTACTCCTTTTCTGATATTGAATTCTTCTATAGTCTTAGGCTCATATCCCCTATATCCATAACAATGTGTCGTTTTCTGCTCAAAGTTGTCTATCTCTTGTTGACTCAAAGGAACTATGGGTGCCTTCTGTGGCTTAGATATTGACGAGGGGTCTAATTCTATGCCCGCTAGTAATATCGCGGCCTCTTCAGATGAACATCCCATGGATAAACAGATAAGTTTAACCAGCCCACCACTCCTCTCTTCGGGAGAACAATTAGAGTGACAGAAGTATAGTCCATTCCTATAATTGATAGCCAGCGATGTAGGATTATCCCCGCCGTGGATAGGACACTGACAACGAATATGGTCTCCAGTAATAGTGAACTGAACTACTCCAAGCCTGACTAGTAGCCCGCAGATCCTATCGATATTCGTTGACATATGTTCTCTATGATCGCCTCGAGCGAGATATTTTCATCTGCTTCTATTATGCCACGCCCAAGTCCAGTAACGAGAGTCTTATATTCATGATATGTAGTACCATTCTCCTCACATATCATTATCATTCTTGTCAATATGTCACGTTCGATGCCCGCCCAATATGCTTCGTCATTCACTTTGGTTCTAAGTTCTAATTCGGTGGTGGCGACTACTTTCATCTTAATAGCCATCCATATAGGATCAGCAAGAATATTCTGACCAGTATTCTTGGGCGCAATGTAATTCTGAGACAATGCCATACTGGGCTTTCCTTTGCCAGGGACAACGTATGAATATCCAGAGCCATACCAATATACTATGGGACGACTTGATAACATCAAGCATCTCGCCAACGCGCCGTCGCCAATCATAGTACCACAAGTCTGAGCGGCTTCCGTCATTGTAGAGACATTGTTGACCAAACAAGGGACAACTACATCTCCAACAATACCATTGAATGTTTTCATTCCTCCATCAATGTACTTCTCACTGCCACAAATGATAAAATATGTTCTGGTTTTCTCTAATTCTTCATAATGTGCTTTCGCCGTGCGTGCCACTGAGTTCACCAAGACAAAGTCCTCACACGAGGAATATATACCAATCATATTCTTCGGTTCGCCATCAATAGCGATGCCAGGAATACAGATACGTTGATTGCCAGAGAAGGACAAAGGCCCCTTGAGGCTTATCTCATTAGGCGAACCAGTAGACACTTCCGAATACGTAGTGCCACACTTCTCACTAACAGACGCCATCAATTCAGACAAGATATTTCTTTCAGCGTGGGATAAATTCATCATTCCTCCTTGTCAATTATAGCATAACTGTTAGCGTCGAGACGACAAAGTTGGTTAAAGTGTATACCTTTAAACTGTCCGCGGAATCCAGTGAAAGCACATACCCCATACTTATTGAACAGACCATGGTATATACTCTCATCAAGATTCTTTGTACGAGGGAAACCGAACCAACACCCAGCGAGATTACATTCTCTCCTCCATACAACCTGAGAAGCATCCAAGTGACACACAGGATTTGTCGGTTCTGTCCTAGAATTGAATGCTTGAGCAGCGCCTAATAATTCTCCTACCAATGGTCTGGAAGGATCTATTCTCAGCGCGCTCTCCTTTAATGGATCATATGGAACAATATGAGAATAGGCATACATCACTTCAGGATGTTCTGTGAAATACTTAGACAAGTTGGACATATAGTCTGGAAGTAGTGCGTCATCATCGCATAACAGGATACATATGTCAGCATCTGATTCTTGTATAGCATCATTCATATGCTTTCCAATGATGCTGCCTCCATAGAATCCACTCTCCCGCTGTCTCTTATCTTCTACACTATCCTTAGTATTATAATACTTGACTTTACGAAGATCCTCACCCAAAACGTCTGCTACCACGTTCAATGCGCTCTTATCACTACCATCATCCATAAATGCTAGTTCCCAGTCTGTATGGGTAGAGTCTTTTATAGAATATAGGGCGTTCTTCACCATATTAGGACGATTATAGTATAGCAACAATATTAGTATTTTCATCTATCTATCCAAATTTCAAGAATTTCGGATCTTCTGCTAGTTCTAGTATCTTTCCTTTGTTCCTTCTATAAAGAAGTCTTGGGGGCGTGCCGAGGTATACACTCCAGGGCTCCAGATGACTAGACATTTTCTTGGTAATAGTACTTCCTGCACCGATTACACATCCCTCAGGTATTGTGATGCCGGGCATTATAAGACAGTTACTAAATACAACTCCAAAGTCTTCTATAGTAATGTCCCCACTAATGACCTTATTATTCCCCCAAGGGGCATTTATAGGACCATGTTCTCCTGTCGCGTCTTCAGATCCGCATAGGAGTTTGGATCCATAGACTAGTGTTGTCCATTTCCCCATCTTAACCTTGCTTCCAGAGCCACCTCCTATCAGGACATGCGATCCAACATGAGAATGATGTCCAATCTGCAGGCGCGCGGTAACCAAGGTAAATGGATCAATTCTAACATGATGATCTAGCTCCACATACTGGGGACAGGTAAAGATTACCTGATTTCCTATATAAACATGTTCATCAGAACATCGACCTAGGTATTTCTTTATGTCCTCGTTCCATCCTACATAAGGATTTTCTGCTATTGCTTCCATCACCATCCTCTCTTAATCGTCTCAACAATGTACTTTCTGTTCTCTTCGTCTATCCACCATCCCACCGGGATGCACACATTTTTCCTACATAGAGCATCTAGTCCCGGAAGTAAAGACCTATATCTATCCATACAACTATGTATATCATTACGCTGATGAACCTGACTAACCATTATATCGTGAGCCTTCATACTCTCCATAAAGCCAGCGCGGTCTTCTACCTTTATAGTATAGAGCCAGTAGGCGCTTTCAGCATCAGGCAGGACCTCTATGAGTTCAACTCCTGGAATATCTTTGAGGTTCTCATCATAATAGTTGGCATTCCCTCGCTGTGCTCTCAAGATAGCATCAAGACTCTTGAAGTTCTCCATACCTACGGTAGCACAAACATCATTCATATGATATTTAAATCCCGCTTCGGCGACATCTAATTCACAACGAAAATTCTTTCTGTTCGTCTCTCTATCTATGCCGTACCAACGAAGCAACTTACCTCTGCAATATGATTCAATATTTGGTGTCAGCAAGAGCCCACCATCTATGGCGGTAATGTGCTTGATAGCCTGTAGACTGAACATACAATAGTTACCGTGAGTGCCTATGAGTTTGTTGTCATATGTCGCTCCAAGTGCGTGAGCGCAGTCCTCTATAATGAACGGACGATACCCATACATCTTTTCGGCATTGTCTAGCACCTCGTTGACACCATTCAAATCAACAGGCGAGCCGCCCCAATGGACAAATGTTATCCCTGCTACATTCTCATCTATCTTTCTGGCAAGATCAGTGAGGTCTATATTCATTGTGTTGGGATTCACATCCACCCATCGTATCTTGAATCCTTCCTGTATGATAGGAGTATTGGTAGCAAGACAGGTTTGAGGAGTAGACAACACAACTCGTCGGTCGCACCAAGAACCAGGAGACGGATTGCGAAGCATATGTAATGCTAAGTGTAGTCCGGCAGTGCCATTATTAAGTGTCAATATATAATCGTGATTGAAATATTCACGAAGCACGCCCTCGAATTCATCTACCTTAGGACCTTGGCCGATGTATCCACTCATCAAAACTTTGCCGATAGTTTCAGGTACTTTATCAGACATAAAGACCTTGAACAGAGGTATCATCTACTTCTCCTTCTTTTCACGCTTACCGTTCTTGTCAGCCTTCCACTGCTCATCCTGCCGAGGAATCTCTTTACGAACGGGAGGCTTCTTGCGCGGATGACGCATACTATCACTCTCCTACATAGAAATCTTCATACCGACGCTGAACCTTCTCTATGAAGTCAGCATTATACTCCGTCAATAATGACATATCTGGCTCTTCCGTGCGCCTCACCAGATTCAACGATGGAAGATAACCCTTGAATAATCCTGTCATAGCCAAGCGCCAGCAGTAGTCAACGACATAGCCTTCGGGGTCAAGATATCCACCAGAAAAGAAGCCTAGCATTTCAAAGGTTCTCTGGGGTATGAACAACATATCTCCACGAATTGGAAGTGGTCCTGGCGCGAGGTCAACAGATACAACGCCTTGAGGTGTCTGTATATTTCCAATTCTGAATCTAGCATCATAGCCCAGTCCTGGCACTATCTGACATAGGCTTTCGTGTTCAGTGTTAGCAGCGAGTAGACCTACGCGCCCACTATTAGACAGGACAAACTCAACCTCATCATCCCATTTGTCTGAATTCATATGTAAGTCTGGCTTACATATACAAAAGACATCGCTGCCGAGCGAGCGAGCCATCATCTCATTATAGACTTCCTCTACATTCATATCTGTTGGATATTCGGCGAGAGAGTGTGGACATAATATATCCTCAACCTTACCAAATGCTTCTTCCCCTCCAGCAATAAGCGCTATGTTCCATTCAACATTGGAAGAAGACGTTGTTAGAGACCCAACTGTCTCACGAACATTGGCAACATCAGTGCTGTCATCAAACAACATAATTCCAGTTATCATTCACTACCTCCACGAACCTGTGGCGCGAACCATCTAGATACAAATATCTGTGCGTTGCGCGCATCAAAGTCTCTCCTAGATGGTGTGCTACACTCATCGTGATATATCTTACTATCCATACAACAACTTATGCGACCGCTCATTGAGACAGACTTGAAACACAGATCAATGTCTTCGAAGCCATTGATATATGAAGTATCAAAACCCCCTAGACGAGAGAAGTCATCTGAACATATCATCATACAAGCACCCGTGACGGCTGTCAGTCTCTTGGTATGAAGCGTCGGCTCATAATCAGCAGGCTTGCCTCTCCATAAATGAAGAGGAATCCCTTGGACATTGAAGAATATGCCCGCGTGCTGTATGGTATCATTAGCATATAGTAACTTATGCCCTACTATGGTTGCCCCTGCTAAGATTTCTGACGCCATATTATCAAGCCACCCTTCTTCTGAGACATAAACATCATTGTTGAGGAATAGCAAGAGTTCGCCATCCGAGGCGCGTGCTCCCATATTAGAAGCCTCACCAAAGCCGTGGTTCCTTGCCAACTTCAAGTATGAATCTGTGCCGTGCCTAAAATACTTGTCCATCACCATATGAAACGTCTCATCATTAGAGCCATTGTCTACTATAATAATCTGAACCTTGTCCATATCTGTATACTTATACAGATGTTCAAGACATTTGTCCAGTTTAGATGAGAGATTCCAAGTTGGAATTATTGCACTAACCTTCATTATACTCCTTCCTTACAAGGTTTTATACCATCAACAAATATATAAACCCTTCTTTCTTCTCTTATCATAGTTCCAAGATACGATTCCTTAAGCGTCAATCTAGCGTGGTCGAATACCAAGGGTTCATTGGATATAATCTTGAAGGTAATCAAGTGGTCAGGATTTCCTGTATTCAGAAGCACACGCATAATGAATTTGTAATCACTATATGGGTCTGGCTCAACTCCCAAAAATGCTTCTGGATAGCCTGGCACGAGAATGTTCATATCATCAGTACTTGATTCACATTCCCATACAATCAATTTCTCTTCCATATCATTTCTCCTTCTTCACTATATCCAAGAGAGCCTTCGCGCTCTTCTCCCAGGTATAGGTCTCTCTAATCTTCTCTGACAACTTTAAGGCTTTATCTTTATACATCTTTGGATTCTTATATACTGCCGTCATCTTCCTACGCAAGTCAATAGGCTCTGGTCGCGCCCACATCTGCCCCGTTGTATATATCGGGTTAGGTGGCGCGCCGACGTCCATCAACTGATACTTCACTCTAAATGCTTCATCTGAGAGATACATATCAGGTCCTATAAATGCCGTGCCTATAGCAGGAACACCACATACCAACGACTCAAAGCGGGGATAGTCCCACGACTCGCCGAAGGACGCCGTCATATACATATCCATCTGTCTATAGATGTCAGCCAACTCATAATCACTCACAGTATCATAAATAAGAACAATATTGGCTTTCATACCTTTCTTCAGGCGCTTGACCTCATCAGCGATGTCAAACATCTCTACGGTGCTATAACCTTGTCCGTGAGCCTTGACGAATAGCGTCGCATCCTTCTCTTTGCCGAAGGTATCACAATAAGCAGAGACGAGTTCGGGTAGGTTCTTGCGCGGACTAACCTGAACTGAACAGAAGACATTGAACTTGTTGAGATTCTCTAATACAAGCGCGCCATCACGAGGTTCGGGATTGAAGATGCTATAATCGGCGGCGGGTGGCACACACTGAACATTATTAGCACCACAACTCTTAAATGATTGTATGTTCCCCGCACAAGGGACTATACAACCCTTGATAGAGTTGATTATCTCTGCCCATTGAGGCGCGATGCCCGTAGTCTCCAGCATAGTATAGACAAAGGTATTAGGAAGGACTGGCGCCTTTGCTACATCAGATGGCAATTGGAAACATACGAGGGTATCCTCATAAGGATTGAGACCACCAGTCTTGGGACGACAATGCTGTAGGATACGCTGATAATCTTCTGGTAGATAGATATCCTGCATCGTGGCCCACATCACGGGATGAATCACAAGTTCATCGGGCGCGATGTCATACAACGCTTTAGCGAAACCCCATCCAATGCGACTATATCCTGTCTGTCCCCACGCGGGGAATCTTAGAACTATCAATCTTTATCCTCCTTCCACTCTTTTATAACCTTGGCTACTATTATATATGGCGTCCTAGATATAATGGTATCTCCCTCTTCTGTCCATATTCCAAGTAATCGAATTTCCTTGACGTGTTCAACAATTTCGTCTCGCGTCATTTCCTCTGTCTCAGTAACATTATTAGGATGATATTCACCACACGAAGCGTGTTCGTGACCAAAGAAGGAAGTGATTCTCCATTTCTTTTTCTCTTCCATTATATCACAACCTCCTCAAACATATACTCATCTTTCCAACCTGCACGGTCCTTGGCATCATCTAATACTTTCAACCATCCATCTATCGTATGCTGTAGGGTCATGCTGTCTAATATCCTCTGTCTACTATATTCGCATAGTTCCTGATAGCGCGCGGGCTCATCTCTATGAATATAGAAAGCCTCTTCCATCTTTTGTGCCATCGTCTCAACAGAAGGATAACTGGCGTTAATAGAGACGCCAGGATAAAGGTTAGTAGCACCTGCTGGCACAATAAATGGCCAGTCTTCCCCACATATCTCAGAAGCTGTGGATACATCAGTGATTATCATAGGTAATCCCGCCGCCATCGATTCGGTTGAAGTTTTTCCCCATCCTTCTTGGAAGGTCGCGCTAATGCCATAATCAAATACATTATATACGCTATTCATATCAAAGTCTATACGTCCATCGGGGCCAGAGAAAATAATGTTGTCAGATTTATACTGAAACTTCCTCAGGTTCAGCAAGTCATGGCCTATCATCACGGGCCCTTGTGGTCCCATCTCAATAGGTTGGGCTTGTGTATGTAACATCAAGATAGAAGCTTTCCTTACTTCATTAGGAAGAGAACAAAAGGCTTCCATCAATAAAGGAATGTTCTTCCTTGGCATATTCTTGCCAACAAAACCAAAGACCGTCTTATTGACGCACTCTCCGCCAAGCGTCGCGCGCTTCAATTTCCTACGTATTTCTGGGTCTAATGGCTTAAAGAAATCAGTATCTGTTCCTAATTGTACAGCATCAGCCGTTTCAATACCAGCATCATCATAGAGACCCTTGAGGAATTTAGAGCCTGGCACTATCGTCAGTTGAGGCACGCGATACATCCTGAGATATTCCCAGGGCAATGGTTTATCGTCTAAAAGATAGTACATTAACCAAGGACACTTAATGAAGCGATCCATTTGCATTATGTGCATCAATTTCCTTAAGTCCCAGAATGTAATGAATACATCGGGCTTTTCAGAAGCAAGTATCTGTTGCACACTCGCGCGGTGACCCGTACCCATAATTGAATGTATCTTCATACCTTCATATTCGTGGTCATAGAACTGAGGAGCATGGCATCCAAGAAACACAACCTCATGGCCCGCATCTCGTAATCCGAAACATATCTGACGACTCTCATTACTGTATCCTGTGGCCATCGAACTTATATCGTCGCTCATCCAGCAAACCTTCATATCTTCTCCTTAAACCTTTCTATATAATCGGCAGCATTGCGTAAGGCGTTGGGATCTTCCTTAGCTGTTCCTAATAATAGATTACACATACTATGTAATATCCCTCTTATGCGCACTTCCTACAGTATGCTTTCTTACCAGATAGAGCTGCATTATCGGTAGCGAACTCAGACAACTCCTTCTTTTCTCTACACTTAGAACACACCTTAGCCTCTTTCATCTTTCTTCCTCCAGTAATACCTCTTTGACCTTATCTTATCTCTTTCTCTGAAGTGTTTGAGCCGTAGCCGCCGCAATTCTTGCTGATACTCCTTATCACATTCACGACAGCGATAGCAATAGCCACGCGCGGTGCTTCGGTCTACATTGAAGCACTCTTCTGAAAGTTCACGCTTGCATTTGCTACACTTCAGCATAAGATGTCACACTCTAATATAAGGTACTACTGGGGGAGCTATCACACACTAATGTCCTGTCTTGGTCTTGTTAAATTACAGTATCTATGTACTAGCCTAGCATTCTCTGGTATAGTATTACCACCAGTCCAGTACTGCTTTATATGATCTATATGTGCATCATCAATCGACTTGATTATATTCCCACAAATCTGGCATACGTTACTTTCATCGAAGAGTTCCTTTTTCAAGGAAGAACTAAAACATCTGGCTGGTTTTTCTGTGATGTCAATAATTTTATTCATAACAGCACGAATCTTATCAATCCTTAGTATGATTCTTGCTTTAGATGTAGTATGATGTTCCAAAGTATCCCTGAAGTCTTCATCTGCTGACATCAATTCCAAGAGTCCTTCATATATTCTATCGGCATTACGCATAATTATATTGACATCGTACATTGAAAATGCCACCATCATGGCTTCATATAAAGCCACATTCTCTTTCTGTGCCCAATTTCCCTCTCCATTCTCTCCTACTGAGAACAATCTAAATGAATGGTCTGGTCCAAAAACTGACATTATAATACGTACAGTTGATTTAAATTTCTCTTCAAATTCTTTGATGGTATTATCATCTACGTCTTTATAAGAACAAGCCTCCATATCTAGAAATGATTTTAATGATGGACCAAAAACGGTATATCCTCTGTGGTAGAATGCCGCGAACCGTAACACTAGTTCTATATTTGCCATTCTAGATTCCTTAACATCAGATATAGGAAAGGCCCTAACGAAATCTTCATAGCTAGCTAGAGCCTCTAGCTTATCCATAAAGGCTCCTCTATATAGACAATGTCTCATCTCCATAGCATTGAGTTTAACAGCCCCTGTGTTCAGTCGCGTGAATACATCAAACTTCACTCCTTCATCATTATCTTGCACTATTAGTACCTGACGAATAGGATAGGACAATATCCTTTCTTGGAATTCATCAGGCAATTGCGCAAATGTTTTGCCTTCAAGTTCAGTCAGAGCATCAAGACTATCTAATTCAAACTCTTCATCTCCAAACTCATCCCCACAATTCTTCAGGAAATTGAATATAGAAGTCAGTCGTTGCTGGCCATCAACTACTATCTCTTTGCCTCCCTCTTCCGCAAGATACACAGCAGGGAGGGGAACTCCTATAAGGATAGACTCTACCAAGGAAGAAGCTTTCTTTTTATCCCAAACGTACTTCCTCTGAAAATCTGGGCGAAGTACGAGCCTACCTCTCATATACTTGTTATAAAGCGTTGAAATATCTGGGTCAGAAACTTGGGTAATGACTCTCAATCTATTTCTCCTTCCCTAATTTATCTATTATAATAAGCCATTTTTCTGACAATATTGCCTCATGGTCAAAGGACAAGTCGAGAGCCTCCCATTGTTTCTTAGTTAGGAATGCCTCTGCCACACTTCTATCATGCTCATCGTCCCATTTATCTATCTTATCTGCTATAGCAAATGACGCATACGCTGACGCGTCGTCGAAATCCATGTCAAGAGCCATCAATCTACCTATTATCTTATTGATGTCCCAATCATAACAGTCACATATTCTGCTCAGATAGATGATTGTCTCCTTGTGAGGACTATCCTCTACGAAGAACTGTGCAAATGTTTTATCTATCATTAGATACCAATGACCTCATGCAATCTTTGACTATTTCCTTGAACTCTTTCTTACTGAGATGTATATTAGCATATGCGTCTCTCAGGGGATGTTTATACCATGTCAGTGAGTAACCAGTAGGTTTATGATGAAAGTTTGGTAGGACAACTGGACAATCATCGGCGTGACGATTATGTAAAGACCATTCTCCATATTTGTCATCATAGTCACAGGTACAATGCATGGCGCTGCCAAGCCCGCCATCATATTCTATTCCGTGCTTCTCACATAAACGTTCTATCTCATATTCTGGGACATTAAATGTGCCACCATATCTCTCCCGCAATATGACATATTCATTCTGATAACAATCTACATGACGATTTGATAGACACCAGTCATATTCTGCCTCATCAAAACCACATTCGCATTCTCCCCACCAATAAGGTCTCATTTCAAACGTGTCGTTGGAATATTCTTCCCTGGATGAGTTACCAAGCAGTTCCAATAATGATTCAAATATCTCCTGATAGTCTTTATCTACTGGATACTCTCCACGACTATGTCCGAAGCACATATTTCCAAATTCCATCTCTAGTTCCTCTGGTTGCCATATTGGTTGGAATGGTTGTACCATTATCGCCTCCATAAGTTGGGTATAATCATCCATAGTGAGAGTCATTCTATGCTCCTATCATTATCAAGCAACGGACGAACCGTTCTGTTATATTCATCAAGGAAGAGAGTCGTTTCATTCCAAACATATCCGCACTCTGAGCATTCTACAAAGAGACCATCTATGACATCTCCATCAAGGAACTCATCTGGAAAGACACAGCCTTCACTGACACTAAAGGTATAGAATTCCTTAACAATCTGAGAACAGAATAGACCATCTTGGTGGCATCTTGGACAAAGAATGGTATCTTCCTCATACATCGTCGTCCGTTCCATCTCCAACAACCGTGCCCCATTCCTCAAGGATAAGGTCAACCTCATACTTTCCTCCATCTTCATCTATGAGGGTAAAGTATTGGGCGCTGCTTTCGGGATCAAGTTGAATGTCATGCGCCATCTTTGTCGCTTCAACTGGATTATCAGCATCTATATCAACTTCCCATATAACACGATAGAGCATTATCCCTTCCTCATTTTGTCCTCAAGTTGGTTCATCTCTGTGGCTGCTTTCTCGGCACCTGCTGTATCCCTAGTGACAATAATCTTCGGCGTGTCTAGGACCAGTCCCAACACACTCGAGATAGTCTCTGCTATGGCTTGCCTCTGTAATGGCGCCAATGGCACCAATGCCGTGATCTGGACGGCTATAAGATTTGCCACCTCAGCATTGAACTCCATAGTACCAGCCCTAAGGGCTTTAATCTGCGCTATTAACTCTCTTGCCTTCTCATCAAGTTCTTCTGACATTATTCCTCCATCTTTGCTGCGTATTCTACTATTATTGTGTCCTCTCCTGGATTCTTATTTCCACGAATAAGGACTATATTATTGTTCAGCAATGCGCCGAACTTTTCCTCAACTCCATCGGCTCCAAAGGCTAGGAATTTTATACTACCCGTCTCATCAGAGATTCGCCCGACAAGATATTTCCTGCCCCTTACTGATACCTTCCTTGACACCCTCGTTGGTAGACCTACAATACAAGTATGCCCCTTCTCTACGTCAGAAATCTTGATAGCAGAGGCTGGTCGTTTAATGTACTCCACGGGGTGTCCACTCACATAACATCCAAGTGCTTCTTTCTCAAATTCAAGGATATCTTTCTTTGTTATTTTCGGCGGTTCGCCTACTCCTATAATCTGGGGGTTTTCAAGAAGCCATTTCTTTCCTATATTGTCGTTATAGTAATTCACAAGAAGCCACGCCATTTCTATTTTGTTCACTCTGTACATCTGAACGTTCACTACATCCTTAGGGCTGAGCGCCATTTTCGTTAATTGAGCCTCATCAAGAGAAGATATTACACCCGCCTTCATTGCCCACGACCATCCAAGGTCACCAGGATTTAGACCAGATATCTCTGTCAGAATCTTTTCATACTTCTCTTCCATCAAACGATTCATATACCTAACGGCTGGCTTTCTATCAAACATAAATACGGTGTATTCTTCTTGGTCAAGGAATTCGTTAAGACTCCCTATCTGTGCTAGGGTTTTCAAGGGTGCGATGCGCAAGCCACCGCGAGAAACAATATCATATATTGATGAGAATTCCCCTTGCTCTCTGACCTCAACAAACTTAGAAGCCATACTTCCGCCGATACCAGATAATGCTCTTAGTCCTATCCGTATGGCGCCCGCTTCTTCGTGCGGTATGAATACATCTATAGAGTCATTGACAGAGGGTGGCAGTATGCGTAGTCCCATCGTGCGGGCTTCCTCTATATAGTCGGACAACTTATCTTTCCATCCTTCCTTGGACTGACTAATCATTTCACTCATACTCGCAGCAAGGAAGGTCGCTGGATATTTCATCTTCAATGCTAGGGTATAGTATGCCAGATAAGCGTACGATACAGCGTGGCTGTTGCCCATAAAGACGCCATCACATAAGAAATTCCGTGGTTCGCGCGCAAGTTCAACGGAATATACTTGGCTAACACTAACTGGTGTGACCGATAATATTCTATTCTTCTTCAGATTCTTCATCTGTCTTTTCCCTACGATTGAATTTAGCAAACGGCCTGTCAAATGCTGTATGCCATATGTAATCAAGGACTAGGTCTATATGCTCAGGACACTTAGAAGGATTGAGTATCAATACTGGAATAAATGCGTAGTACACTCTATTCGTCGACGAAAACGATTTCACATCCATCAATGAGCAACACCTCTGACAGGGGTTTCAGTCCAGAATCGGTCATAATCTTATGTCCTATCGTACATAAGAATTTACCATCGGACATCTTTACTTCATATACCATATGAAGTCCTTCGTGAGATATACCTATTATATTATTATACACTATTCTTCCGTCATTGTCAAGTGATAATACCTTTTTACCTACGCTTTCTAGCAAAGGAATATACTTGCGCGCATCGGCGTCGTAAATCATTGCTTCAGCAGGCAGACACTTATTAAAACTATATCTACTCGCTGGCTCAATCAACGCCCAAAGTTGCTCGGCATCTTCCTTGGTCCATTTAGAGTGGCTGATACATCCTTGAATGAACCTATCACACCACACATCAACCTCTTCCTTTATCTTCTTCCCTATACCGTGCCTCAGTAGGTCAGCGTTTTGCGCGCTTAGCCCCGCTATATCCATAGCGATACGGATAATATCTTCCTGATAGATAATTATACCACAGGTACCCGCTAAGATAGGCTCAAGTTCCTTGTGAGAATATGTAATCGGTATCTCTTCATTCTTCCTCTTCACATACTCTATATCTTGCTTAGCGTCCACGGCCACGGGACGAATTACAGATATCACATCGGCGAGTTCGTCTACGGACGAGACTTCATTCAATGACCGAATTATCCGTGCGGCAGAACCGTCCAACTGGAATATACCGAGAAGATGTCCCTTATGCATAAATTCAAACACGGCGGGATCGTCCATTCCTATCTCTTCAAATGATTTGATGCCAATATCATTCATTACTTTGCTAACTACATCTAGTGTGCCAAGAGCAAGGATGTCCATCTTACAAGCGCCAATCTTCTCAACGGCATTCATATCATATTGAGTATATGTTCTCTCGCCCAACTTAAAACTTGGGATACACTCATCAAGTGGCACCTTAGAAATGACCACCGCGGCGGGATGCTTGCTTATATTCTTATGTGTCCCAACAATCAAGTTAATTACATCACAGAATTCACCTATTGAGGATATATATCCTGACGACCTACGCAATGTCTCATCAACAAAAGAGGTGAGATTCTTATCTTTGCCTACGATATCCCTTATATTAGTTTCTTCTGGTATGGTCTTAGCCACGACTACCGCAGTGCCAGTTGGGGCACCGAGCATACGACATACATCAATGAATGCTCGTTTTGTTCTACAGGTAAGATTAGCGCCTATAATAGCAGTCTTATCTCTACCATATTTGTCTAGTATATAGTCTATTACCTTATCGCGCCCAACCCTAGAAAAGTCAAGGTCTATATCTGGGGGATTACACCTCGCTGGATTCAAGAATCTACTGAATAATAGTCCATGCTTCAAGGGATGGATATCGGTGATACCGAGACAGTAAGAGACTATGCTTCCCGCGGCGCTACCTCTCCCTGCTCCATGAACTATATGCTCTTCCTCTGCATGATGAACGATATCCATTGCTATGAGGAAGTAATCAACAAACCCCATTTTAATTATGGTATCAACTTCCTCAACAAGGCGATCACATTCTGGTGTTCCTTTCTCTTTACCTGGAAACTTCTTCTGGAATCCTCCCCAACATTTAGTCTTGAACTGCTCTACTGCCTCTGCGGGAGCATACAGACTTGGCATAAGGTCTTGTCCCAACTCTATCTCTACATTACATTTATCAGCGATTTCATAGATGGGATCGGTAAATTCCTTGCCCCAATCTTTCTTTATCTCTTCTTGTGTCTTGACATAATAGTCTGGATTACCTGGGTATGCTGGTGCGCGTTGCTTTGTGACATCTAAGTGGCGCGCCGTCCTTACAAAAAGGTCGTGGGCTTTCCAATGTTCCTTCTCTAAGTAGTGACAATCCACCGTCACGACTGGCTTTATATCAAACTTATCACAATACTTCAAAAGTTCTCTATTGACTATGACCTGCTCATCAATGCCACTATACTGGAACTCAAGGTAGTAGTCATCACCGAAGATCTCTTTGAATCTTCCAATGAGCAACTCTGGGCGCACTGGGGCGCCGTCCTTCTTAGCCATTATAGCCTGAGGAACGACGCCACCAAGACACGCCGATAATGCTACAGTACCATCCGAGAACTTATGTAGGTCTGAGAATTCGCTGACAAGTTTGACACGTCCTTCTGCCCCATAAGTGGGAGTAGAAGACTTTATCATAGCCATCAGATTCTTATACCCCGTCATATCTTTAGCAAGGAGAATCTGGTGATATGTTTTGCTTTCGTAGCGCACATAGGCTTCTATGCCTAAGATAGGACGCAAATTTGCCTTCTTCATTTCTTCATAGAACTCAACAGTACCGCCAAGAGTACCATGATCAGTTATAGCCGCAAAAGAATGCCCATCTCTCACAAGTTTGCTAACAAGATCTGGAATCTTAATTATAGCATCTGCGCAACTATAAACTGTGTGAAGATGTAAATGGATGGTATTTCTCCTTACTGAAATTATTCGCTACTTTACTGTCGATACTCGTACATAAGTCTCAGGTGTTTCCTTATCGTGAATCCCATCATTCTCTAATGGATTCCAACTCTTGATACGCCGTATGCCTTTGGGTGGCGTCACACCCAACTCCAAGGATGGCATCGCTTCCAGCGGTGCGTCTTGCTGTTCAAATGGTCGAATCTTCATTTTTGGCTTAGCCATATTAGCCTCCTATAATCCTATCAACGACCCTCATTGCTTCCCACATCCTGCTCGCCGCGGCGTCATAGCCAGCACTACCTTCTAATCTCACAAGATAAGACGGATGATACATTGCTATTGCCTGAATAGGACGATGAAATATCTCTACATTGAATACCTCGCCCTGAATATTAGCCATCTTTTGGAATGCCAGGTGGCTCGCGAGGCGCGTAATGGTATCCTTACCAAAAAGAATCAACAAATCTGGATTGACTATCTCTATTTCTTTTGCTAAGAGTTCTATACAATTATTATATTCTGCCGTATAAGGTAAACGATTCCAGTTCTTCTCGTCAATAAATTGACACCGCGCCATATTGGTAATGAACATATTGTCTGGATGTAGCAATGGCTGAGACAATGCTGACGCACCCTTCGCGAAAGCATTCCTGAACCATCTACCAGCCTTGCCTATAAATGGCACGCCTTCCCTGTCTTCCTCTGCCCCAGGATTGAGACCAATGATGGCAACCCTTGACTCGGGGTCTCCACACGAGAAGGTAGGCATAGTGCTATTCCTCGCGGCGCACTTCATACACCCTGTATAGTCGCTGTATAGTGCGAGCAGGTCTGTTCTCTTCTGACATTCCTTCAGTTTTACGCGCCCCAGCACCACTGGCACTGGTATCATTGCGTCGTTAGACATAGTAGTCATATCCATTTATTACCTCACAAAGCTAGCCATACTACAAAGAATGGCACTAATATAACAATATTGTATGCTATTACAACAACAACAAGGAACCATGCTATCTTTTTTCTATCCTTATTGCCATTCCTTTGCCAAAACTTCCAGCATAAGACAGTGAAGATAGTAAGCATTACTACCTTCACCAAACAAAATGCTACTGGACCGTGGTTGAACAGTATGTGCGCCATTGCAGGATTACATTCTACCAGGCTACCTATACAATAGAGCCATACAGTCTGTGCTGTATCTGATATGTGTTGTGCCCATATCATTAGTAATAATACTATGAAATGATTCACAGTAAGTATATCGGGCAAAGCCTTCATTAATACCTCTTGCCGTGTAATCGTGGTCGTTTCTTGTTTTTAGCAGTCTTGTTGTCTAGTGCTGTTATGAACTCGTCTGTGGCATTCATCGCGCCGATGGTATCCGCTAAACGGATAAATAGATCAGCCAGTTCTTCCATAAAGTTGTCGCGGTCATCTACTCGGTGTGCTTCTAATGCTTCGCTGAGTTCCGAGTGTGCCAAGGCAATCCATCTAGGAATGATTCCTGTATCGTCCCATATATCAGCAGGATCGGGGTCTTTATCATGAAAGCCCCTATCAGATGTATCTCCAAAATGTAAGTCAACGATGCGCGCCAGAGAATTGTGGCGTGAACAAGCCCCATCAATGGATATTTGTGCTTCCTGAAATGCTGACGGCAGAGCATCAAGACTAAACATGATGTCATCTGCACAGGATATAGCCCACCAGTTGATGTCTTCTACGGCTACGTCATCAATCCAGATAATTGTATATTTATCTTCGCTCCATGCATATGTTAATTCACCAAATGTACCGCCACTCACTTCAGGCCCATATCTAACGAGTATAGCATCACAAGTATCTAACAATGAAAGGTCAGAGCCTTTGATGTCATCAAGTGCATACATGAAATCCTCATCCAAGAATGCATCGTAGCCCATTTCCTCTACTATTTCTCTAAGGTTGAAGTCTAATTCAAGGCACTTTATGGTCGTCCCTTCTACGTTGAAGTTTCCTGGCAATACGAATTCAGCCAGCTCACCATATTCCTTAAGGACGGTCTCTCGCCAACCTATCCCAAGATCCCTACACACTTGTATAGGTCCTGCTAGATACACTCTCATTATTATTCTCCTCTCCCAATCTTATCTTCACAATCAAAACAATATACGATAGGACCTTCGTCGTCCCGCTCACTGAATAATTTACCACATTCGTCGCAGACCCAGCCGGGGTCTTTGCCTATTGCTTCAAATATTATATCAACAAGTTCAGAACTCTGTTCATCTGTAACCCCGATATGTCCAAGCCCCCCGTTAGTCCAATCACCGACTAATCCATAGATATTGTCTCTAAGTTGGGCATAGAGAACCGAAACCACCTTCTGATTTTCCTCAATCTCACTAACGTATTTTTCGTATGCCTTACGCGACTCTTTGATTTCCTTAGGCGACAGCGGGCTCATTCTCTTACCAATTTCTTCTCTACGGGCCGTTTCTTTGTCTTCTACTTGGCTCTTCAAATGTAAAGCATTCGCCAGTAGAGTCTCATCTCCACTCTCTTCTATCAATTGTAGCAAGCCCTGAGAGAGTTCTACACATAACTCTCGGGGCATCCACGGATAAATCAAAGCGTTCATCTTATTTTCCTATCATTATCAAGAGGATTCTTTTGTGTATCAAGATCTTCTACGGCACTAATAAAGTCTATTACATAGTTACTCATAAGTATCGCTACTGCAACGTTCGCACTATCCGCTGTATAAGTATATAGTGGAATTGATATAGTCTTCGGTTGAGTAGGTTCATTCGTCGCCATTGGTGGTCTATCAAAAGTATACATTGGAATACGTATGGGCCTTGACTCTACATCAAACCTCGCACTATAAGAAACTTCACCAGTATATCCCACACCTTTATGCACGACTATACCCTGCGAAGGTAACAGTATTTTGAATTCTTCTTCCATTATACCTCGGTGGAAGGGGAGCCCAGCCGTCGCGGGGCTCCATTGGTGCTACTTAACATACTTACTATACCTCACTACGCCGATCGCCATATCAGCAACTGACACAGCGCGGTTTATCAGGCTCATTATCGGTCTTGTAGCAGGCGGCGCGATATACATCAACGCCACACTACCCACCCGCAGGATGATATAGATAGTAAGTAAGAGAGCACCATTTCCTCCCGATCGACCACTCGCCAAGGTAAGCACCTCGACTTGTTATCCCCCCTATACTTAAAGTGATCGTTATATCTATTTGCTAAGGTATTTCAATAGGGCTAATATAGCAAGAACTACAAGAATAGCGCCACAACATTCCATTATATCCTATCCTTTATCATTATCCAAACGCGGGCAAGTTAATTGTTTCATAAGACGCAAGAGACCTTCCTCATCCATACCTATCTGAAGTACTCCGTCTATATAAACCTCAGTCGGTCCAGTTATAAATCGTGTGAATCTGTCTCCTTCCCATCCCATTGGGCGCACCTGCCTGATAATCTGAATATGAGTACCATAATAATTAATGGTTTCTCCCGAAATATGTCCGCTCATTTTCCATCAGGTGTATGTTGATAACCAGGTATCTTGCTACTAACACAAGGATCTTTGGGACTCTCATATATATAGACCTTCCTGAAATCTACTCCGTCTCTTCTGATTAAATCCATAGCCTCTCTCTTGGTTTTGAATACAAAGCCCTCGGCGCACCGCACGGGCTTGCCATTTTTAAATGCCATCCAACCTGTAATATCTTTCATTTATATCCTCTCACTAAACAATATGTACTTCCTTCTCTTTAACTGGATTTTCTATGACGATAGGACCATCCCATTTATCTAACCCGTGTTCACGTATGAAGTCGGCAAGTTTTAGTATAGCATTAATAGTAACTATCGTACCTTCTATAACAGAAACACCCACAACCTGCTGGTCTAGCACAATACTCATTTGGGTTGATTCATCAAGATCTCCGCTCTCATTATAGTTCAAGGTGGCATGTTTCTCAACAATGATTTTCATTTATATTCTCCTATCATTATCAATTATATGTTCCTGCTCATTTATCGTAATCTGCGCACAAAATTCTTTCATAGATACTTTTCTCAAGGGACACTTCGGAGATATCCAGTCTTGTGCTGGGGTATCCATAGGATTATGAATATAGAGATGGGGCGGTTCGGCGTCCACGCTACCATCAAGATATTCTAAAGGCTTAAAGTTGTCCTCAGTAGGTTCGCCCATCACTGTTATCCATTTTATGCTGGAGTCTAGCTGACAATTAGACGGATGACCACCCCAAAACTTGTGATTCGGACATCTCTCACAACTCTTAACCTTTACTACTACATTTATAGTATCAGACATCTTTATTTCCCTGCTTTAGTTCTATTACATCAATTACCATCTGTTAAATACTCACAATGTCCATCATTATATACTTTAGCTATCTTATACTTGCCTTTGATATCGACGTAGCCATCTCTATCACTGATGACGGCGACGGTACGAAATGATATATAATCTTTCCTTTCTTCTACCTCATCAACAATAGCTATGCGCTCGCCATCCTTGGCTCGTTTTCCATACTCAGAAGGGGTACTGGGTTCGGCCTTAACTATCATCATCTTACGATCAGGAAGCTGAAGCTTCACCGAATTCTCTTTGTATTCTGGATCATATAATATATTCAAGATATCATCTGCCCAGCATTTTTGATAATGTAATAGATTCTTGAATGGTCCATATTTCAAACAAAAATCGCATTGGCACGAACCATCATATAGTTTTTTGTCTTCACTCATTTATGCTTTCTCACTTCCCTGCTTTAGTTCTATTACATCCTTTACATCCAAGAATTCTAATGAATCAACATCAAATGCGTCTTCATATAGTATTCCGTTACTATCAAACCATCTACATCTTTCAATATCTCTCACACTATAGCCATTATTTTTCCATATAATAGTCATTAGTGGCCCACCCGACTTCAACTTGACTACTTGACCAATTCTCTCTGAATAACCTATAGATGATTTGTTCATTTATTTACCTGCCTTCACGCGATTACATCCTTTACATAACATCACACCAACATATTCATCATACTCTATATTCTCATATTTTGGTTCAACATGAATTAAACCAAACCTTACTAATTCGCCGAAACAATTTTCTTGCTCTTGGAATTCAGCAATATAACCAAGAGATATAGCACGATCGATGTCGTTTTCATCAATCATTATAGAACCTTCACAATTACCATGACCGCAACACGATGCTAAAGTCTTTACTTTGTTATCTAGTAGGTATTTAATAGTATCATAAAGACAAGCATCAATTTTAATCGTTTTACCATCTATAACTATGTTTTTATTGGTTCCCCATCTACACATGATACTGCTCCTACTTATCAGATTTAGTTCTATTACATCCTTTACATAACATCTGGCAATTATCAGAGATCAATCCATCCAGCCGTCCATAACACATATTCGCGTAATCTGTCCTGGCGGTATGATGTTCCCATCATTACGAGAGATGCCATCGCGCAACGTGGCGCTCACAATTTTCTTGGCATCATCATCTGATTCTGCCTTATACCTCTGACCACGATATAATGTCTGCGTTGTACTAACGTACTGCCCATCGATATTATAACATCGACCTTGGGCAACGTTGTAATATACATCTACTGTCTTCATTAGTTCTCTCCTATTTATCAGACTTCACTCTATTGCATTGCTTACATAACATTTGACAATTGTTAGAAATGGTTTTGCCACCAGCGCGCCACGATATTGTCAAATAATACTCAAACTTATGTGATAAGGTCCTAAATTGATATCTATTAGTTCCATGAACTCGTGGTAATCATCAGATGCCCACTCATCAATACCAGAAATATGAATACCAATAACCTTGACATCACGAAGGTCTCTATCCACTTTAACATGGGCTGTGCCCACTACTTTAGAAATGGCGTGGTCCAACTGCTTTTCCATTGCCAGACAATCACCGTCATGGAATTGCGAGCCATTTCTCTTTCTTATATAGAATTTCATCTAATTATTTCTCCTTCCTTGTTTTTTCTAACACATTGTTCCACGGAACCTATCCATCCACATTCCAGATTCCGACAGTAGCAAGAAAAAACTGGTCTATCTTTGGTCTGATAACTACCATTGTATCCAGGTTTACGTATGTTCTTTACATCTACTTCTGTACCACATCTAGGACAAGCAAACATTTAATTTGTCCTCCATATTATCATTTATTCCAGACAATATGACCATTCATATTAAACTTCTCATATATGCTAAGTATTTGTCCACAAAAATCCAATATCTCTCCATTGTCATCGGCTTTCGCCGCCTCATACAATCTAACAAACATCTTTTTACCAGTTTCAGTCTGCCTAGCCTGCTTCTTTATAAAGTTATGTCTCGCACACAAGGTCTGTCCATTGGACACTATGGATAATCCTCCAAGACTCTTAGGTTTTATGTGGTCGGCGTGAATCTCGACTCCTTCCTTTTCTCCTAATCCACAGATAACACACTTATATTCATCTCTCTCAAATATCTCCTTTTTCTGTTCACCAGTAAAATCAGCACTTTCCCCTTGTTCAGCAACTTCAGGATCGTATTTATAAACTCCTTTCTTTACTTTTACGAGTAGTCCATCTTCATGATGCTTCCTAATGGCCCTCCATGTATCTCGGGGTTTCGTGCCATGAACAGCAACGTATTTTTCCTCCACCCAATCTACCACAGGACCATGAGATATATCCTGATTAGGACGAGCCAAAAAATATTCTTTAACTAGGGATGCTACCGTAATATCTTCTGGTGATATCCCTTGTTCTTGTTCAGCTATCAATTCTCTCCTTAGCCAATTTACAATATTTGCTATCCAAATCTATCCCAATCCCTTTTCTACCTAATGTCTTACAAGCAACAAGAGTTGTCCCACTTCCCATAAATGGATCTAATACAATATCTCCCACATAAGAAAACATCTTGATACATCGCGTAGGCAGTTCTATAGGAAATGGCGCGGGATGTCCTATCCTCTTCTTACTTTCTCCATTGAAAGTCCAAAGACCATTTGTCCATGCTATGAATTCATCACGTGTCACATCGGAAATCCCCTTATCCTTCTTCTTCCATTGTTCTTTACAAAGCACTACAATCAATTCTACAGGCGTTATCACATAGGGAGCAGACGCTGATTTCCATGACCCCCACGCTGTACGTCTAGATATGTTTCCCTCATTCCAAACGATAGTAGAATGATATTTCCACCCTACATTCTTTGCAATAGTGGTTATGTCAGCACCGACCGACTGTTGACCATCCTTATTTTTATCGAGCGGTATGTTCAAACACATTCTACCACTTGACTTAGACATATCAAGACATCTCCCCAACCACTCATGTGTGAACTTCAAATAATCACTATACAGCAAATCGTCTTTATGAGTACCATAATGTATATCTACATTATATGGAGGAGAAGTTACAATCAAATCAATCGAATTTGAAGCCACGGCTGTCGTGGACAAGATGTCATCCTTATATATTAGGATGCCATCTTTGTTATAATACGGTTTTTTCATTTAGTATACCTCTATGTTTCAACAATCTTTCGTTATCCCTATGTCCACATATCCTCTCTCATTACTTCAAGAAATCTCCCCATTCATATATTCCTTAAACAGTTTTCCCGCTAACTTCTCATACTTCTTACATATCTCATCAATCTTTTCAGGCTTGGCTTCTAGTTCTTGTCTATATTCTCTACCTAATTTCAATATTGCTTCACCATAGCCGACGATGACGCGCGCCTCATCATTCTTCTCAGCCTTTGCTATATGTAGATTCTTATTCTGTGATTTCGTCATCGTGCTTGCTCACAATCCTAGGTTTATAATCAGCAATTTCTTCACTGCCGTCTACTTTCCATTCTCCGTCTTTTCTATGGGCGGTGACGCCACATTTCTTACAGAATAACCAATGATAGTGTCCATCGATCCATTGCTTAATATCTATATTTGCAGATATATTTGCATAACCCTTGCGCTCCCATTCGTGCTCACATAGATTCTTATTAGCGGCTTTACTCATACCATTCTCCTATCATTCTAATCCTAAGAATTCGGCGGCGCGCGCGCGCACGATAGGACTAACTTCAAGTCTTTCTCCCATAATCATATTGAATGCCACGCGAATACACTTATCACATGTATGTCCATGATAATATGTATCTTCCATGCCACCCGCGGCGTCGGCTTCGCGCTCCTTATATACACTAACTTTGCCTACGCCTGCTATCTCGGCGCCACAACGATTACATGTAGTTATTGTCTTTATCATTCCGTTCTCTCCTCACTAATGCTACTAATCTCCACCTATTCCATTCTTCAAATGGAACGACAATGTCTCCTGCCTTTACAGATATCTTTTTCTTTCGAGCAGATTCTACCATATTACCTAATGACCGAGGACCTTCACTTACAGCAAGACTTAACATTAAGCTTATCTTGTCAGCATTCTCCATATCATATACTCTATCTATATTGCCACAAACACAAATAATCTCGCCCCACTTGACCAAGATAACATTGTCATATGTATCGCCTGGATTTATGCCACCAGATCTTACAAGAGTGGCACTTATAATTTCAAGATATTCTATCATTTTGATTTAATCACACTTTGTATCTCTTTATGTGCCATTCTATTATATCATCCATAATCTCTTTCAATCCAAACTTTGGCTCCCAACCAGTCACGGCGCTGAACTTCTCGTGGCTACCCCAGAGCCATTCTACGTCACTTGGACGCATCCGCGCGGGGTCTTGCTTCCATATAACAGACGGGAACTTTGCCTGAATGATATCCTTTATCTCCTCAATCTTGTGATACTTACCTGAGCATATATTGTAGGGTTCTCCATCCTGAATATCTGGGTGTGTTGCCAATAGGCGATAAGCCTCCACTGTCTCGGGACAAAAAGTAAAGTCTCTCACGGCGTCCAAGTTGCCGTAGGATATATAGCCACCCTTAGCGTCGCATCTAACAGCTTGCTCAGCAAAGGATGAAGTTACAAATACGCTACCGCGACCACTACCCTCATGATTAAAAGCATACGATACTCGGGTGCGTAGTCCATATGACTTATGATATTGATAACCAAGATTTGCTTGGGCTACCTTGCTGATACCATAAGGGGACAATGGAAGTTTTGGGTGTTCTTCTGTAATCTTCGTGCCAGATTCCACCTTACCAAAACATTCTGACGATGAAGCAATGTGAACTACACACTCGGGACAGTGACGTCGCACCGATTCTAATATATTTATAGTTGAGCCTACATTAGTTTCAAATGTAGTCCACGGATTTGTCCAACTAGCGGGAACATATGACTGCGCGGCGAGATGGTGTATAATATCTGGCTTGAGTGTTCCTATCAGCGCATCCACACCACTTGCATCAATAAGGTCACAAGTATAAAGACCATCTAGTCCATCAAGGCTACCATTGAAACCAGCATAGTCTATATTCATTGGACTGCGCACGTGTCTCATTACACCATATATCTTATAGGGGTTCTGTTCAAGATAGAAGCCCTCGGTGGCTGTCCTCGTGCCGAGTTCCTTGTTCTGCTCTATATAGTGCCTTGCCAGGTGTGGGCCCACAAAGCCTTGGACCCCCATTATGAGAACTTTACATTCACTCATCTATATTCTCCTCCCGCCAGCACAAATGCCCCCGTGAATGGCGTCCATGACACACACACTATCAATACATTCTTTGTGGACATAACCATAAGACTGGCCTTCATTTTCATAGAAATCGCCGTCTCTTATGTAGCCCTTACGAATCTCGAGCGCCACTTCATCTGGCTTGATTTCCTTACGACATAGATTACATATCATCGTATCTCCTATGCTATTATATATATCCATCTTTGGGTCATCCCATCCATCAGCGAATACACCAAACTCCTGCCTGACACGCCAAGCTTCCTCACGCGTCCAGCCAAGGTCTGAAATATGTAATGGTTTATTCGTCCCTGTCCCGCTTTCCATCTGTCTTCTCCATATGAGATTTTATGTCTACCCACATAACAATGAGACCATAGGCGGGCAACATCGCGAGTGCGTGGAAGGTAAGAGAACATACTGCTAATAGTACCCACCATCCAAGACAGGCGTCGCAAGTAAATAAATATAGAAGAGACTTGTCTTTCTTATAGAGCCAAGTCTCAAACGGCAAGCGCCATGGCTCCAAGATACGACTACGCCAGATGCTCAATAGCGCAATGGTAAAGAGTGCCATTACTACTGCTGAACAAAGAAATTCACCCACTACTTCCTACCCATCTTGATGACGCCCGCAGGCTCAACAACTATCTCCAAATATAGTATCAGTGCGCCGACACGAATTGGCTCTCTATGCAATACACAAGTTGAATCCTCAGTGGTATAATCCAGTTCCTTACCACTTCCTTTACTGGAATTACGAGAATAATCAAACCACGCGCATGTAGCATAGTCATCTGCAATGCCCTCAATAGTCATTTTCGGACCGCCTGACTTCAATACTACTACATCTCCTGCTTTCATTTGCTTCTCCTTGGTTTATTCTTAGGACTATAGCCTAACAAATCTAGCCTGAACTTACCTATTGTCCAGCCCTTTGCTTTTAGGTCTTGCCAATCTATTCCTGTCTCTCGCTCTATCTCAGCAATCGCTTGACTACGATTATATCTCGCCGCCCAGACACCAGGCATACCACCGAAGTCTATTGGTATGAAAACCTCTTTACACGTGCCCAATATTCTCATCTTCCACCTCTTCATCTTCTATTGACCTATATATATCTTTAACAAATTCATCATACCTTCCAGCCTCTTCAACCACGGCGAGAAAGTCTTTCTTATATACGCTGACATCTTTCCACTGAATACGCGCGCCACCTTGAACAACAGCACCAGTTATCAGTCCCACTTCCATCAATGCTACCTTGTTATCTATACCTATTTCATAGTTCAAGATAAACTCAGCATACTCACGCTGACCTTTCTTCCTGAACCTAATAGGCACGCCATCTTTATACTTCTCAATGAAAACGCCGATGACCATACCAATTTCCAACATATCTGGATTTACTACAAGGTCTTTCTTCTTGAGATTGATAATGCCCGAAGACGCCAAAGGTAGTGCGCGACCACCAGACATAATAGTAGGGTTACCAAACATCACATCCATTCTATCGCGTGGTTGCATTACTGCCAGAAGAGTTGTCCTGTTCCTGAAGAGCGCCATCTTCAATGTGCGTATAGCAAATGAGATAATTCTTGGCTTGTCATCTCTACCGTGATCCTGTCCCTTCTCTTCCTTCTCAAGATGTAAAGAAGTCGGCGCTTCAGCCACACTATCAATTATGATGAGACTATATTCTCCCGACTCTGCCATCTTCTGTGCTATATGGAAGAAGTCTTCAATATTATTAGGTCTTACTATCTGAAGACGACCCTCATACTTCTCGGGGTCAAAACCATAGCGGATGAACCTTTCCTTTTGTTCAGTCGGCACCGCGCTATCAACATCAAAGGTACATTCAAAGTCAAAGTATGCGACACACTTCTCAGGATATTTCTTGAGTGCTTCTATACTTGCCATCATTGCAGTCAGTGACTTACCACTACCCCACTCACCATTGAGCAGGTATATCTTGCCCTGAGTATAACCACCGCGCAAGAGATAGTCTAACATAAGGATACCAGATGGCAACTTCTCGCGCTCGGGCTGGCTACAAGGAACCGTAACAATTCCGCCATATCGGGCCTTCAATTTTTTTAGAAGTTCCTCTACACTCATCACACTTCTCTTCTCCATTTATCATGTATTCGTTCGACGTGACTTAAAAACTCTTCTTGTGTCTTATCAGACTTCATATAATTACAAATTTTGCAACACGAAACACAATTCTCAACACTATATCCTTTATTATTATCTACTCTATCTGCGCCGTTATAGATATATGGACCGGTATGACCCTTTGATGTACATTCCTGCTTAGGTTCCATTCCACACCAGTAGCAATCCTGCTTGGTTATTTTTCTGAATTGTTCCTCTGTCAACCCAAATTTAAGATTCTTGCCATGTTTCTTGTTAGACTTCTTAAGATTCTTTTTGTAAGTGCTATACAAACGATTAAACGCGGAGACACCTTTTCCCAAACCCTCACGCTTTATACATCCGCAACTCTCCGTATATCCCCTTCTTAAACTTTGTCCTCTAATTTCCTTTTCATTTCCGCAGTCGCACTTACACAACCACATAACTAGTCTATGCCGATCCTTCCTAGCATACCTGACAACAGTCAACATCCCAAACTTTTTCCCTGTCATGTCTATAAAATTATGGGCTCGTCTCCCAATTTGTGTGTTCATTATGCTCTCCTATCATTGTCAAATGCTTCCTTATTACCATAGAAGAACGCTCCACCTGCTAGTCCTTCAAATCTATATGTATCTTCATCCATACATTTCCTTGCGAACAACAGATTTGGCAAGAAATTCGGTTCTGTTCCTGCTAGTTCAAATGCCTTCTCAAGACTACACCAATGCTTTATATTATATACCGCTTCGCTTCTCTTCATATTACCATTCATTGAACGGGGTGTTCCAACAGTTATGATATCAAGATTGAATTCATTGGCCAGTGCAATCGCGTGGCGGTATACTTCTTGGTCTATATAATCTGGCTCGTCTATGAATATGACTACCCTTCCATATCGCAAATTCGTAGGCCACTTTCCATGAATAGTACGAATATCATGCAAGGTCACAATACATTCGTGAACCCATAGGGCATAATCAGGAGACTTTGGTGCAACATACATTGTGATTGTCCCTCGGTTATAAAGATATTCCATAATTTCTGACAACATCCTTGTCTTTCCAAGGCGTCGTGCCCAGCACATTGCGACTCGCGTAGGATTCATATAGGTATTATCAAGATTCTCAAGAAGAGCAACCTGGTGTGGCAATAATCGTTGGCCATTTCTCTCCATATGAAGTTTAACTGAAGCAAGTAGTCCTAAGTATCTATCTCGTAACATCTCTTCTCTTCTCCATAATCTCATCAATCTTCTCAGCGTACCATAAGGAATCTCTATGGTCTACAGGTCCCTCTTCCCCTTCTACACCCTTTGCAATTATGAATGCCTTTATCTCTATGTATTCTACATCATAAATTAAGACCACACATCTAAGAAATAATGCTTTGGCTCTTCCGAGCGATTCGGCACGGATTATCTCACAAGCAAATTCCGTCTCGTAGCGTGGATAGCCACCTATAATGTCTGCTACATACTGCTGGTCTCCTGCGTCAACAAAGTAAGCATTCATTTGGCTTCTCCATCTATAAGATTAGCGACAGCATTCGCGAGTGCTTCAAACGAGAATACTACATCCTTTCCTTTATACCTTATGGTGATACTACAACCATCGCCACCATGATATACGTGTATCTTCTCATCGCCATATCTCTTTGGATACTCAGATATCCACAGAATATCTCCTATCCTATTACAGACAATTGCTGAGACTATAACAGAATATAGTTTCCCTTCAATTGTATCCATATGGTGCTATGCGCGCCAATGCGCGCACGGCATACTAAAACGGACGCTTTCTGTCTTCCCCCGTTTTTTCGGCAGGCTCGTCTGACGGGGTTTCTTCTGCTGGTGTGCTAACGTAATCTTTCCTCTCACTAGGAGAGGAAGGCCCAGCATAATCAGCCTGACAATACCACTTGTTGTAGTCCTTGTCTGATGTCATAAGACCACGAATCCACCACATCTTGCCCTTCGCGGCGTGCTTTGCTACATACTCTGCTTGTTTCTTATTCCAGATTTCCACACTAAGGAAGTCTGTATGATAGTCATCATCACTCCTACGAAATGGATGACGAACCGCCAGAGTGAAGCGTACTACATAGAGTGGCTTATCTGGGTCCTTCTTGCTAGGATAGGTCTTGAGCTCGGGGTCACGGCATAATCTGCCTTGGCAATGACAATAAATCCCACTCATAGTTATTACTCCTTGTTACTTATTATTCCGAGGTGTCTACACACCTTAGTTATATGCTCAATGAACTCATCATAGTTCACAGCATGCTTAGCAAAATTACATCTCTTACAACAGGGTACACTATTCTCAAGTGTGTATCCTTTATCCGCCAAATGCTACTTCTACACCCGTCTTTTCCTTGATTATTCCTATGAATGACGATATCCTACCAGTAGAATACTGCGTGCCGACAAGGCGGCTATCACAATAACAATCGTAGGATACCCAAGGCGGATTAGATACTAAGATTTCATCGAAACGATGCAGGGTCTCCTTACACATCTGCCTAATAACAGCGTCGTTATACAACGAAGGCATAAGGATGATATGTGCTCTACTATGACAATGCCTGCTCGCACGAGCAACGGATAACTCTATGTTTTCTGGCGATGGACACATATCTAAGGTTCCTACAAGGCATACCTCTATTGTAGAAACTATGTCTGACCTTACTGCTTCTTGTAGAGACCTAACATCAATACCATTGGTACGATAGACTATGCTCGTCCCCTCTAGCATGGCAATGTTTCCTAACTCAGAAAGCATTTCTACATACTTCGTGCGCTCATCATCCTTGAGAGCGTACAAAGATCTGAATACCATCTCATTCTCGCGTTGAGAATACACCGGTTTGGTTCTATTAGGACCACACCAAGGACAACGAAACGGACAATCATCACTATTGAAAGTTTCTAAGTTCATAACAATATACGAATACCAAATTCTGTAGTATTCAACTGAATAGTTGTCTCGCCTATGGCGCCTGGGGCATAAAGCAAGCGTTCCCCATATCCTCCTAAATAACTAAGGAAGGACGCGCTGGTAGCAAATCCTCTCTCTTTTATAACAACCTTCCCATTCTCTATAGCCTGGTAATGTATAATATATCCTACTCTATCATGAACGTGTCCCATTAAGTAGAGGTCAGCAGTGGCTAATTTAGATAGAGACATTACAGCATTCAGTTTTCCTGAGGGTGTTGCAGAACCACCGCGCCCGTGGCAACTGAACACATCATAAGGAATGCCATTGATGCTGATGCGCCAGAGGGCCTGATGGTCAAGATATGGCACACCAAGAGACTTGGCTATTATCTTCTCTGGCTTTAGTCCCGTCGCCTGCGTAGTTCTATACGGATGATTACCATCGTGAAGACCAAGGATTATATCAGCAATAGGTTCCAACAGTTCTGTTGCTATTTCTATCTGTTCTTCTGGGTCAGAGATGGAACTTTCAAATGGAGAACTCTTACTACCAGGTATAGCATTCTCAATAGAATCGCCCATCACGACCAGCTTTACATTCCCTTGCTTCCTCAATATTTTCGCGCGCTCAACGAATAACTTGAACCGTTCAAGGTCAAAGCACTTATGTCCAACATGAAAATCACCAACAGGCATCAGGTTGAAATATTGCTGGTCGGTCATCACACGAAAGAGATAGCTTCTTTTAGAATTAGCCATTATTTCTCCTCATCAGCAAGGATGATATCAGCCCATTTAAAGGGCGGTTCCTTTGTGTTAGACCTTTCAAAGGTATACAACTTTGTTCCGTCTTTCCCAAACAATGACCATACATAGAAATCTTTGCCGATGAAGTTAATACGTTTACCACTAATAGTTGCTCCGTCTTCTCTTTCATATGCCCAGTCTACTTCATCAATCGAGTCAATTTTTATCCAGTGCATCTTTCTCCTAAATAGTGGAACACGAGGACATGCCACATACAGGACACGTATCGCACCCACCGACACTCGGTACGATAGATTCGCTCTCACAATTGGGACAGAATATCTTCTTAGTTCCCATTGGTACACCTATATTATCATACCCGAAACTCACGAGAGCCTGCGATACCGCGTGTCCTAAACTAACACAATTCGAATCTTCTGATGCTACACAACGAGGACATCTTTCTTTAGTTAATACATCTATAACTGTCTCTACTCTTATTCCACATTGTAATAGTAAAGACACGATGCGAGACAGGATATTGCGGGTGGCGCAACCATCTTGAACCGCTCCATTAATAAAGACCTCAAAAGGTTCGCCAAACTCATCGGTGTTAACAGTTACATACGTAGAACCATCACAGGTCCTATACTTACCAGTCTTCCCCGTGAGTGTGATGTCTTCCCTTAATCTTGGCTCTGTAGTCTGCCTCTTCCGTGCGGCGATGACATCTTCACGAGAACCGTGAACATATACTGTTAGACCCTTACAGCCCAGCCTATGAGCAAGAATATATGCGTCCTTAATATCACGAGGAGTCGTGTTGCTAGGCATATTAACAGTCTTTGATATGCTAAGATCCACATATTGTTGCCAAGCGGCTTGCATCCTTATATGCCACTCGGGCGTAATGTCGTGAGCAGTAACGAAGACATCCTTAACATCCTGTGGGATATCATCTTCCTGACACGATCCAGACTTAGACCTACCAATCTTTACCATATACTCAGGACTATATATCTTTCTTTTCTTCAAGGCAGCGACAAATGTCGGCTCCTCTATGATGATGCGCTCACCATCCAAGACACGCTTCTCCGAAGATAATCTGTGAAACGGCTCGATGCCGTAACTTGTCCCCGCTATCATTGCAATCGTACCAGTCGGAGCTATTGATAGAAAGTTAGCATTACGAACGCCATGCTTCGCTACCATGCCATTCAAAGCTTCGTAGTCTAATACCCTATCACCAACCTTGCCTTTCCCAGTAATCTTCCTATAATTATCAGACTTGATATCAAAAATACTATCTTTGAATGCGGGAAACCTACCCTTCACAGCAGATAAAGCAGAAGATTCAGAGATGGCTACATATCGCATAAATTCGGCGACCTGTGACGCAAATTCTAGGGCTTCTTCGCTATCATACTTCAATTGTAGTTGGACAAGCGCTTCTGCGAATCCCATTACGCCTAGCCCAACTTTCCTAGTGCGCTGAACTGCTTCTCTTATCTCCTTAGTATGATAGCCACTCTTATCAAGCACTGAATCAAGGAAGCGCACACCGAGACGCACAAGTTCTTCAAACTTATCCCAGTCTACTTTCTTTCCTTTCACTAACTGAGATAGATTTATACTGCCAAGGCAACAGGCTTCGTTAGGAAGTAAGCCTACTTCTCCACAGGGATTAGTACATAAAATGTTTCCAAGTAAAGGAACAGGATTATTCTTGTTCATATTATCAAGGAATAATACACCTGGCTCACCACTGCGCCAAGCATTCTCTGCTATCTTTTCCATCAGAGCATCAGCAGAGATATACTTTGTCTTGTTGTAGGCAGGATGAGATAAGAGATAGTCTTCCTTGTTCAACACAGCATTCATAAAATCTGCTGTAATACCAACGGAGACATTGAAATTTGTAAGTTCGCCCGTTTCACACTTAGCATCAATAAACTCAATTATATCAGGATGATTGACTGGCATTACTGCCATCTGCGCACCACGCCTGCCTCCACCTGCCTTAACAACATCTACGAGTTCGTTGTATAACTTCATAAATATAACTGGACCACTTGAGAAACCAGTGATAACGCCCTTTCCAACAGGGGCATTCTTTGGTCTTAGTGCGCCAAAATTATAGCCTACTCCTCCCCCTTCCTTGAATATCGCCGCGGCGGTTGAGATAGTATCCATTATAGAATTCTTCCCACTAACAAGGGAATCCTCTATAGGCAAGACATAGCAAGCGTTCAGATTCAATGTCTTTGGCTTAGAATTGCCAGCATTCATTAGAACAGGCGATGATGGCACGAAACGAAATGTGATCATCTCTCCATAGAATAATTCAGTATCTTCCTTAGTCTCCGCTACGAAGTCTGCTACTCTATGGAACATTTCCTCTGGAGTCTCGGTGGGCTTACCACTTTCGTCTTTATTTAGATACCTTTTTTCCAGAATTACTTGTTGAGCAGATGTTAAATGCAACTCTTAATTTCCTCCTCTGGCCATTCAAATACCTGTTCTCCATCTTCGTTCTCTAAACATAAGAAATAACAAGGGCCAGAAGACCATGGGACATCTTGCACTACTTCTTTAAGAATAGAGCCATCCTTCATGCGATATTCACTGAGAGGTGGGTGTCCCCATCCCATATAATCATCTTCATCTATCTTATATACATGAGCATCTATCTTTGTATTAACAACTTTACTACAATGCGGACATAATATGTTTGGCACCTCGGCAACATTCTCTTTAATGTATAAATCCGCTTCAGCACTCAGGCCAAAATATTGAGAACACCTCATAGTACTACTCCTTACTCCTTCGAACGTCTACCCATTTTGACGATGCTCGGCGCACCTGTCCAACCTTCGCCTTTATATATCACAGCAACATTACCAAAAGGTTTCTCAGAAGACTCTGACATTTCAGTAAATGGTGCAGACGAAAGTTTCACCCAAGATAACTTGCCACCACAAGAACAACGGTGCTTATGTTCAAACTCACTAGTGCCTTTCTCTAGTGCAGCGAATAAAGTTGCTTCGCATTTAGAACATCTAAACTTACCATACCTTAGCATTTGTGTCACCACTGGTCCAAGTATAGGTATATGCTTTGCCAATATTAGGGTCTTCGTAGATTTGGGCCCAATAATTTTTTCCATCATAAGGGATGCTTTTTATCTCTATCCGTTGTTCTTTGGGTGCTCTATCATTATCACAAGGATTGAATTGTCTGCTTATAGGACAACCAGACTTGCATAAATAATCTTGTCTAAAATCAGTCGTATGAGTGGTAGTATATCTAAGCCAACGGATATTACCTATAAAACGTTCTTCTCTATACATCTCAGCATGCATCGTCTTAATACTCCTTCTCACTAAGTTTGTCAATAATTGTACTAACAAATGCTTCGGCGTTGCCTTTGTCTCCTGTGTAGTTCGAAGCAACATACAATATGGCTTCGGCAATAGCTTCTGCCGTCGCATCCGCACTACCAAGGTCATTATATAGACGAACTATATATGTAGCGAATTCACGCTTCATCTTCTGGGATGGCGTTGATGAGAGCATAGAGTACCTCATTGTAATTGTCGGCTGTTAACTCTTCCATCTTGCTGATAGATGTGTATGCGACCAACAAAGATTCGATTTGTTCGTCTGTTTCAACACCATGGAATATACATATCTCCCGAGCGAATTTACGCTGAACATCAGATAATACCATTCTTCCCTTACCCTTTGTTCGCCTAACGATGTCCCTATCTGGATAGAGTTCCGCAGCAATGCCAAACATTGTTGCCGCCTTCTTAAGAGCATCAGTACCAGCACCTTTGATGAAAGCGTCGGCGTTAGTACTTAACTGTCCTCTAAGAACTCCAGTTCCCATTGCCATACGAGTGCCAAGAGACGTGGTTAACTTGCCAATGGCATAGGCAACCATAGTCTCTTTCTGGTTCACAACTCCGAATTCTGTTATTTCGAAGTCCCACTTCGGACTAACTTCGTTAAGCCTGTCTATGACATAATCACCAGGTACATAATCAAAATTCTGCTGTTGTTTGATGATACGCGGGTCAACAGGCACTTGAAACTTCAAAGATTCTTTAGACAATTTGTTCATCTTCTTCCTCTATTCTTGCTAATATATTCTCTCTTCTAAAGACAGCATAGTGCCGCATGAACTGTGGACCATATGCGTCGCTATCATATACTATTACATCTCCAGAAGATATGTCTGTGATATCATTACCAACGGCTAGTACCAATGCTGTATATGTCCCAATCTTCACTGATTCAGGAAGGATTATCCCTCCCTCGGTCATCTGGTCACGGTATTCTATCTGTAGGAGTACTTTTCCTGGTCCTACCTTCAATTTATATACATCTATGTCCATTTTATCTCCGATAAAAAGACACCCTCGCCGCCAAAGGTGCCCATGGTATCTTGAACGCTCATAGTATTATTATACCATATTCGTCCAGCGTTGTCAAGACAATCTATGCAATTTTGTCTATTCTTTCTTTCAGACTATCTATTCTTTTCTCACAAGAGATAATCTTCTTCGGTGAGGCACTATCTGCGTCACATCTGGCTATTATAAGCAATTCATCAAGAACGTTACCAGCATTCCTTACAAGACGACGGATACTTCTATCTGTCCACTCGCTGCTATAAGAAATAGGTCTCATGTGTAGAAACACTAATAGTTCTGCTTGTTTCGTTATTTCAGACTCGAGACCCATCTCTTCTCCAAAGCGAGAGACAATCCTTGCTCCCTCTTCTTCATGTCCATGGAAGCACCATCCATCTTCAGAGAAAGCGCCACCGCACTTACATTCCTTCAACTTTCTATATCTTACCATGCCACACTTGTTACAGGCGTACTTCATCCTCTTTTTGTTCACCTTACCAACGTCGTGTAACAGTGCTGCTAATCTAGTTATTAACGAGTCGCTCATCTTACTAACTTTGGACAGAGTAGACAATGAATGCTCATATACATCCTTATGTCCATCCGCTTCCATTTGTTTACACTGCTCTAACTCAGGAAGTATATACTTCAAAAGTCCGACCTCGCTGACTAGTTCTATCCCTATAGAGGGGTAAGGGGATAGAAGAATCTTGACTAAGTCTTCGCGACATTTGCTTAGGTCAGAAAAGTCGGCAGACATAATCATTTTCTTGAGGAACTCAATTGTCCCCTCATCCAGTTTGACGTCTGTCTCACACGCCAGACGTATTTCTTTAAGAACCTCTAATGCTTTGTCCATTATTTCACACCAAGTCTTTCTATTATTCTCTCCCCAGATATTTCCATCGCTACTCCTGTCCTACTATTGCTACATATCCATCGTGCTTCAAGTGGCACATCCCCGCGCACCACAGACCATACTATACGCACAGCGTCCCATACTGTCTTGCCGTGAGACATTATCTCATGGGTCTTCTCTCCATATATTATCTTAATCATCCAAGGGTCTTTTGAACCGCAACAACCCATTAGTCTGCCTCGTCGGGAAATATTATGACAAGATTCTTAGGTGTTATAACCTTATTCTTATAAATAATAATGTCTCCCTTCTGTTCGGTACCTGGAATCCAATAATCGAGCATTTCTTGCCGTGTTTCTAAGTAAACTATGAAACCGACAAGGATTGTTAAGAGAATTCCAATGAGGAGTCCAAATACTGCTCCTGTACTAAACTCTTCGTCCATATTATACTTCCTCCAATCGTTTCATTACTTCTACGAAACCAGGCATTTTGAGTATGGTCTGCCAACAACGTTCAAACATAGCTTCGGTGGCAAACCACGGAACTTTGTCAAAGGGCAAACACAATTGTTCATCCATAAAGGGAAACAGTAATTGAACTCTCGATGGAAACAATATTATAATTTCGCGCATTCTACACCTTCCTATCATTATCACAAATTGCTTTTGTGATACCATAGAGTTCTGTCTTCGCTCTATCTACCCACCGTCGATGTCCTATCTTTGCTTCTGTCTCCGAGCAATAGCGCTCGCATCTTTGGTCTAAGGTACCACCAAATACCATTGTTTCATACAAGATAGGGAGACCAACACAACTAAAGTTATAGTCTATACCAAGAAAGACTGTAGATATTCGTATTCCTCTTATGTATGTCTCGTCCACAATTCTATCGTCAGTCGCAAAACTTTCTGCCCATTCATCTACCGTTGCGGGGACAACAAGTCCATTTCTCCTAATATAGCAGCCGGTTCTTTTAATATCCATCACTATCAAACCTTTTAAGGTCGCTCTCCACCTCAAGCTTTGTTGTCTTCGCAATATCTTCACAGGCTACTCTATATGCAGAAGAATAGGTACTCCTCTCTGCTCCCTCCTCAAATTCTTTAGCAAGAGCCAGTACATACCTTACAATATTCTCTCGCGAGAACTATATATATGTATCATAATACGATTTCTTGGAAAGAGGCTATACTTGGAGAAACTTCACCATAAATCACCCAGCCATCTTCGCCGTGTCTATTCTTACATCCCTTGATAATTACATTACCTCGTCCTGGCTTATCCTCCATCTCTTTCTTGGTCCTGCGTGCAATACCAAGGACAAGATCAGCATCAGTATTGACGCGATGAGATTCACCCATATCACTATTATGGTCTATACTTTCGGCACGTTTCTCAGAGTCCCAACGACGTGTCTGCATAGTCACGATACCACAACAGTTCTTATTCCTCATCAGTTGCCTAAAATTCGTGGTGAATTCACCTATCGCAAAGTAAGATTCTTCCTTGTCTGACCTCAGGTAATCGTATATCACTACATCAGGACAGAACTGCGCTATGCCTTGAATGACAGCCTTATAAACATCTTTATGGCTTGTACTAGTCATACGATGAAACTTGACATTGCGAGATACTACATCCTTGACATGTTCAGCGGCCCGTCGCACCGCTCCAGTATCTGCTGTGGAATCAAGATACCATTTATTAGTTATAGCACGAATAGGCACACGAGACCTTTGTGATATCATCTTAAGAAGAAGGTCTCTCTCCTCCATCTCAGAACTCACGAACAAAACCCTGCCATAACCTAAGGATGCTATCTGAAAAGCTAACTGGGTGACAAAGGTGGTCTTCCCTGCTCCTGTCGGGGCGAACACAACATTTAGTCTCTGCTTTCCTAGTCCATTAGTATAATGGTCTAACTGAATGAATCCTGTTGATATTCCTAGAACATCCACACGATTACCATCGGATACTATGTCGTCTACAATTGTTCCAAGATCAGCATCAGATTCACCAGTGGAAAAGGACATCACCTTTGAAAAACTCTGGCTCCAACAGCCAAGGATGTCCTCCATCCCTTTGTTGTCGTCGGCGACAATGGCATTTAATCTATCTGTTTCACTCTGGGATATATTGCTAAGTTGTGTCCTCTTCAGTTGCTCTACGAAATATGATATCTTTTCATCAGGATGAGCGCGCGCGGCAACGATGGCATGGTCAAAGACACCAGAAAGCCGACCACTACCATACTCTTCAGCTATAGCAGGACTCTTCAACATTTCTGTTGCTATAGCAGCGGGAGTTATAGGATGATTATTCTGCCATAGTACAGTCGCTACTGCTACAATGGTGCGATATACCTTCTCTTCTATATCAGTCCAACTCACGCCACCTTGAGCAAGAGTTGCAAGTGTCTTCTCAGACGAAGCAGGTAAAAGCACCTTGCCTGCTATAACTTTCTCAGCTAACGACATCTGTGGATTCTTCGTCCAGCATAGATTCTACGACCCCTATCCCTTTCTCAGTAATAGAGAACGTGTCATCTCCTGGCATCCATTCCACAAGACTATCTTCAACTAACTTGTGGAAATGATATGATGTTAAGATTTTGTTTAGAATTTCTAACATTTCGTCGGGGACACCATCTTCTTCCCAACCTTCAGGTATTAATTGGTCATAGACAAATGTTATAAGCGCCAGCATCACTGCTGTTTTTACTGCCTTATCATCATTACCTATGTCTAGCACGGCTAATGCTTCTTCTACTAGTCCTGCCTGTTCAAGAGAATTCATGGCACACAAGGCTTCAATCTTTCCATTCACTTAATATGTCCTCCAGCGTTATACCATCATCAATATTTAACTTGATATCCGCAAGCCTCGGCGGCGGACTACCAACTCTTGCCGCTTTACGAACTCGTTTGCGGTCACTAGCAAATTTAGAAGCCACTGCTATTATATAAGCAACAGGGTCTCTTACGGTATCTTTGAGACGTTCACATTGCTTATATGCTATAGCCATTTCTTCTTTATTGAATGGCTTGCCAAGACGAGCAAATATACATTGCCATTGATCTTTAGTCAATTTCAAGATACCACCGCCATCGGTGAACCTATGCTGGGCAATACTACATCTCCGTATCCCTCGAAGTGGACGATAATCTCTCCATCTAGCCCTCCTTCTACAGAAGCAAACGTAGCGCGCGATAATTTTACATCAGGGGAAAGTTTCATGTCCTGTAACTCACCTGATACTATCTTTAAACCGGTGGATACTGTCGCATACCATTTCTTTCTAGTAATAGAGAAATTTAGTATGAGCGCTGCGCCGAAGATAAACTTAGTCCCACTAATAGACGCATAATACTTGCACTGGCGGGCCTTGCCAAATTTTATTTCGTCAATGGTAAACAATATCCATATCTCCCATCAGTTGTTTCATGTACTTGTGTTTACCAACACAATGAGAACTAGACACTATGACAACAAGATTTCTCTTTTTCATCTCGAGGATAAGTGTCGACATAATCTTCCCGGTTCTCATATTTCCAGCAACCACAACCTTACTATATGAAGCGGCCATATCGTCACAGAACGTTTCATCTTCTATTAAAGCTAAGGGATTAGTTATAGTAACTATCGAGACATTCTTCATTGTATGATGATTAAACATAAAGTCTGGTCCGCTTTCGAACATATGCTGTATTTCATCAGGACTCTTACCGGTAACTACTATGGTATCAAACCTATAGAACTTTCTAATGAAGCGATCTACCGAAGCAAGAGATACGTCTTCTGGGTTACACAATAGTGCCGCCTGGCGATTTGTATCTTGCATTTTCTAACTCCTTGTTGAAACTATCAATTTCATAACAGAACTGCGATACTTCTTGAACGGCACCTCCATATAAATATTCGCTATTCACTATGGCTACAAACCCATAGCGTGCGCGAGTCGAGGCGACATACAATAGATTTCTCTCTTCTTCAATCGAATGTCCTCTTGCATGAGGAATAGAACAATCATTGAAGTTGAGAAGAACTACATAATCAAACTCCAATCCCTTGACTCCATGTATTGTAGACACCAGAACGGGAGCAGTCACATCTTTATCAAAGGCACCGCATAGGGACAATATTTCTGCCAGATCATCGGTAGTATCTATATCTCTTGTTCTATCTACCAATTCCTTTACAACAGGATTGTCATTTGATAATTCAAACACGTGAGCCAAGGCTAAAACTAATTCTGTTGGGGATAACTCGGATACATGTGTTTCCATACATAAATCGATCAGTCTGACAACAAGTGCTAGTTTTTTCCTGACACTATTAGTCTGTTTTTCTATCGCTTTCCTAAGACCAGCCAGTGTTCTATCATATTCGTCAAGAACCTTCTCAATAGTCTTCTGTCCTACGCCCTTCACCATTAACAGAGCATCTCCCACCGCAAATGGCGTAGGATTACTCATACAATCATAGAAAGCCACAAATTTTCTGGCTATAGTGGCATCGTTAAGATCGCTTTGCAATCTACGGTTAAATTGAATCCTGTTTCTTTTCAGCACGCCTTGAATCGGACCTGCTTGAAATCCTGTTCTTACCAGTACGGCAACTGTTCTATTTTGACCTATGCCTTGCCTTATGATCGAGAGAGCCTTCATCAACTGATCGTTCTCATTTTTGGCTACTCTCAGCATTGCTTGTCCTCGAGTGTTCAATCCAGATTTCAATTGTTTCCCGAATGAATCGTGGCCTTTGGCTATTTCGTTGGCAAGTTCTACTATACTAGCACCAGACCTGAAGTTAATCGTTAGAGGAAGCACTTGGACATCGTCGAAATCATCTACAAATGATTTCATATACTTGCTACTGCCAGATCTCCAAGCATAAATAGCCTGCATATTGTCTCCCGTCATAAAGACAGAAGCACCAATTGACAAAGACTTAATGAGTTGATATTGTTGTTCATCTATATCTTGACCTTCATCAATTAATATACTAGACACTGAAGAACGTACCGTATCACAGAGTTCTCCATCAAACAACTTCTGAGCTTCTATGATTAAGTCATCAAAGTCGAGTAATCCTGATTCTGTTAAGACTGCGTTATAATCACGATAGAGAATGCCCATCATTCCATCTACTGGGATGGCAGACCTTTTAGCTCTACTCAGCATGAGTAGTGCATCGTGGTCATCTTCTATTCCGGCATAACTAGGTAATCCTTTCAGAATTTGTCGTTGTTTCACACCATCGGCTATCCTAAATGTCCTTCCTGCTTTCTTAAGTGCCCGATAACATAGACTATGGAATGTTCCAACGAATGTAGCTTTGGAACGTTCTCCAACAAGTCCGTAGACTCGTTCCTTCATCTCTCTGGCCGCTTTATTAGTAAATGTCAATGCTATTATAGATGAAGGACACACACCTTGGTCAATCAAATGCGCGAGGCGGTATGTTAAGACTCTGGTCTTGCCACTACCAGGTCCTGCTATCACTAGGACATTCTTATCTACTGGGGCAAAAACTGCGCTTACCTGCTCCTCACTAAGATGTTCGCGCATTATTTCTCATACAATATAATGTTACCAGCAGCATCTGTCTTGACCTTAAAGGTAGGCTTCCCAGACAAAGTAACATTGCTACAAATTCTAGTATATGTAGCCACAAGACACGACAAATTACCAGAATTCTCGTCACGATCAAGATTAAATATTTCTAACCCACACAACGATTCATTTTGCGTTGCCAGTCTAATGGCAATTTCTAACACCTTATCAACAAGAATCTGATAATTTGACGCGCCGACAACATCAAATTCATCTGAAGTATAGGCGTTCTCTCCTTCTACGGTTTCGAATTCTTTGATTCTCTTAAAAACCGCTCGACTTATGACTGCAGCAGGCATACCATAATCATATGAATCGGGGTATGGATTCTTTCCAATCTTCCTTTCAATAGGGGGTATTCCCAAACCATGCCGGTGTGGCATTACAACCTCGGTGACAGGGCTATCCTCTTTTGGGGAGGAACCTTCTCGTTCCGATACGTTACCAGATTTTTTCTCCATTCTAGATATTTCTCCTTATCAATATATACGCTCTTCGTTGCTACTAATGAATCTAACAACGGTATGATCTTATTGAGCAGAATTCTCCAACTCTGCATTACATACCTACTGTTAATATCATCACACTTCGCTAATCTTGGCACTAATTCTCGTAATTCTCCCTGATCTCCTTCTTCAGATAGGCGATTGAGGACAAAATACGGAACATACATCCTAAACTTCTTAACGGGATCCCCGTGTTTTGTTATTCCGTTCAATGATTCGGTGAAACCTATCATGATTTAATCCTCACTAATTGGTTCAGCCATTACGTCGCTATCAATCAACATCGCTGCGATTGTAGCAACGCCTTCGTTATCATAAGTACTCTTAAGTTCTTCTAAAGCCTGTTCAGAAGAATCCGAAACGATGTTGATTGTACCATGAATAACGACTCTAAACGAAAATGCTTTCATTTCTTTTCCTCATCTACAAAAATCAGTTTTCGAGACGGTCGGAAACCTACAAACTTCTTTCTTGGAGACTTCCTGCATTCACCGCTCTTCATATGGTAGTAGGCACGAGGTTCGCGCGAAACAAGTAAGAATTTTCCGAATCCCTTTATGGTAATCTCATCCTTACTCTTAGCAAGACTGATGATTTCATCCACAAAGCCATTCACAATCTTTCTTGTTACCCTCTTGGTATATCCTGCCCTCTTGGACACCTTGCTTATAAACCTATCATACTTCATTCTTTACACAATGCGTCGTTATGTTGCATCATTTCTCCATAACAACAACAACTTCCTTAGCCATAAGTCCCTTAGGAGTTCTAAGTAACCTAAATTCAACTTTCTCACCCATAACCAGCGTACGATATCCTTCTCCGATAATGTCACTATGTCTAACATATACCTCAGAATCTACATCTGGAGATGCTACAAATCCCCAGCCATCTTCACCGAACCATCTCACAGTGCCACGGTATCTTCTTTTCTTAAGAATCTTATCAACATCGTCTACGTCATTCTTCAGGCTCATCATCATGTTGACTCTCCGATATGACAATATTCCCGAGTACTACTATGCCACAATAACCATCATGGTTCCCTGGAACATCTATCGTATCAAGCCTACGTTTCTTCTTGTTAGAAGCGACACCAGAAAATCCGTAATCAACATTAGGAACAGACAGTTCAATCATGCTTCTTCCTCCTTTGTCTAAATACTTTGTTAAATTCATTACTATTATTTACTTTTGGCACGGCTATAAACTATACAATTTCAAGGTAGGCTCGCCGAACTTGCTCATTCTTCATCTTCTTCTACGAGCCTTTTATCCACTATTTCCTCGTCATATCCTTCTTGCATTACATTCATCATCATGTCGGCCATTATCTTATGTCTCTCTTCAAGAGAAAGTTTCATCAGTTCTTGGTTACTAATCATGACTTTACCTATGGTATCGCATTTACTACAAGGAAACCATTGGGGCCGACGGCCATAGTTGTTCTTATTATATTCATTTAGGCCAACATCAATTCTTCCTTCTCCTTTACAATCAGGACATATTCTTTCATATGACTTGAGTTCAGTTTTATCAGCCATTTCTTCGCCTCAATAATTCTTTCAAATCATAAATGCTGTACGGAGCGGACCCAAAGTCTTCAGGACATTCTCTATACCTTTGCATAATAAAGGCTACTTGTCCTTGTTCTTCTTTTCCATGTCTTTCTTTCATATACTCTTCAAATGTAGGAAGACTGCCAACTTCTATAGGTGTTATCTCTTCCTTTATCTCCACTACTTCAAGTTCTTCAGGACGATAGTCGTGCTTAGGCGAGTCATAATCAGCATTATACCATTCGGTGCTAAAGTTCCTAACATATTCTGCGTGAATAGCGTCGTCAACTCTCCATATAGCGTTACCACCAGTCCATAATTCATATGTGACATCTCCGCAACAATCACCACCAGAGTTAGAAGTAATGTGAAGAGTCAGTAATCCACCTGACTCTTTATGCCTTAGGGCATATGTTGTCTTAGTCATAACTTCATCCATAAGTATACCACAAGATTTGCCTTTTGTCAATCTTCTGGGTTAATGACCTTACCTCAATAACTCTAACTGTCCGCTCATAAACTTTTTGACGTCGCGCGTCGATTTACCAGTCCTATGGTCAGTTATGACGCCTCGTGCGAAATTGTAGGTCCTTACCTTTCCACCTCTGAGACCCATTCCTATCTGTTTCCTACGTAATCTATTGATGCGATGCTTTAGGTCGGCGCGCAAGTCACTAACTATTCCACTTCTCAATCTCTCAAGAGCGTTCTTTCTATTAATAGACTGACTCTTATTGTCTTGAGCGAACACCG
>Ga0180008_1000110_pt1 | contig 85539 bp, 72 predicted proteins | sample MM_PW_MetaG_FD_121121 | JGI IMG/M metagenome (GOLD analysis project Ga0180008, IMG submission 121121) | Groundwater microbial communities from the Aspo Hard Rock Laboratory (HRL) deep subsurface site, Sweden - MM_PW_MetaG | ecosystem: Environmental > Aquatic > Deep subsurface > Groundwater... | reverse complement strand
GCTGGTCGTCACCGCGCCTCCGTTCAGTACCACGGTGCCTGCGGCGTCGGTAGTCAGGGACAAGAGGCTCTGCGTCGCTCCGACCGCTCCCCCGAACGTGGTAGCGCCGCTCCCGTTCACCGTTAGCGTCCTGTTGTTCGCCGCGAGGTCGGCGTTCACCGTTCCAGCGAACCCGATCGCCGTACCGCTCAGCACCGTGTTCGCCCCGAGCGTCACCGCGTCGTTGTACGTCTGCGCGCCGCTCGTTGTGAGAGTCGCAGTGTTAATGTCCGTCGTGCCTGTTATGGATATAACCGAAACACCTGTAACAGGTCCATTAAAGATTACATTTCCACCAATGATTAGATCAAAATTGCTTCCGGATATAGTCGCGAGCGTTGCATCACCATTCACTGTTAAGTTACCGTTTAAAGTCAAAGCCCCTGCATTGGATAAAGTCGTTGTAACAGTCACGCCAGCGGCGGGAATCGTAAAAGTCGCCCCTACGGCCAAGCTGAGGGAATTAACCGCTGCAATGATGTTGGTTGTAGGCCCAACTCCATTAATGGTTATATCATCGCTCACTCCAGGCGTACCCATCGGAGTCCAATTTGCCACGTTATTCCAGTCGCCATCACCCGTATCAGCCCATGAATAGGGTGCCCCCCACGCCGTCCCCCCGAATAGCGACAGTACCGCCAAGGTGGCGACGCGAATCATGAGGCTTGCGGGAAAGGCGTTTCGGGTCATGCGCTACTCCGATTAATAGGGCTACTCAATGATAGTATACACCAGAATATAGCTTGCTCCAGTGCCTCAATTCGGCCCCGGTCCTCATTATCCGAAGCGCACGACGTCGATTGCCTCTGTCCGGGCCTAGTTTAGCGGTAGTCGGCATACCGCCGTCGATATCGCGGGTTTCTACGTAATGCGCTATGAACCGCGGGCGATAGGGCTCCTTGGCGAGTACAGCCGGGTGCTGATGCCCATGGACCTGCGGAGCTCCGCAGGTTCGACCCCTCCGACGCGAGCCCGCTTGGAATCCAGGAAGTCTCTCTTTCGGGCCGGAAACGCTATACGTCGCCTGCCCCGAGGCCTCGCTGACGGCGAAATGGGGAAAACGCCTGATTTTGGCTAGCTCCAGCGCTTAAATCGGGTTACTCTACATAACGTCCGACAGAGACTGCCGGGGAATGAAGAGTATCCCCGATTATTATCGTCGCGGCGCGCAACCTTTAGTATCTTTGTTTTGTCTACAGTTACGTGTTTTCCTGTCTAAAACGATCGTTTATCGATCTTCAATCTACTATGAGGGAAGGTTACCTTGTATAATTTAACCAGCCAGACGCTCCGCAACGTCTTAATCCAGAGCACGGCGACCTACGCCGAGCGCCCCGCCCTATGCGCCGTAGACGGCTCTACGGTCGTTCACTACAAGGATCTAGGGCCTCTCGCCTCCGTTTTCGCCGGCCGCCTCGCGGCTAGCGGGCTCGCGAAGGGAGACCGCGCCATACTCCTTTCGGAGAACAGGCCGGAATGGGGCGTGGCCTACCTCGGCGCTACCGCCGCCGGCTACGTGATAGTGCCTATCCTCACCGACTTCAACCCCGAACAGATAGCCAATATCATCGCGCACTCCGAGGCCAAGGTAGTCGTCGTCTCGGAGAAGCTTAGGCAGAAGATAGCCGGCTTCCCCGGGGAGACGATATCGATCGAGTCCCTGGCCTCTCCGGAAGCGAGGAAGATGGCGGCGTCGGCCAATCTAGAAGAGACCTTCCCTCCCCTCGACGAGGACTCGCTCGCGGCGGTGCTCTATACCTCGGGTACCACAGGCAACTCCAAGGGCGTGATGCTTTCCCATAAGAACCTCGTATCCAACGTCGTCGCGTCTCGGTCCATCATCAGGATGCACCGTACCGACCGGTTCCTGTCCATCCTGCCGCTGGCGCACACCTACGAGTGCACCCTCGGCCTCTTGAACGGCATCGCCCAGGGCTCCTCGAACTGGTACCTCGACAAGCCGCCCGTGGCTTCGGTGCTCCTGCCCGCGCTTAAGAAGGTCAGGCCGACAATCATGCTGTCGGTCCCGCTAATAATCGAGAAGATATACAGGGCCAGCGTGCTCCCCGCCTTGCAGAAGATGGGGCCGTATAAGCACGAGAGCCTGAGGCCCCTCCTCCACCGCCTGGCGGGGATCAAGCTCAAGAAGACGTTCGGAGGGAGGATTAGATTCTTCGGCATAGGCGGTTCCGCCGTCGCGCCCGACGTGGAAGCGTTCCTCCTCGACGCCCGCTTCGCGTACGCCATAGGATACGGGCTCACCGAGACCTCTCCGCTCATAGCGGGCAGCGCCCCCCATCACACGACCCTTCGCTCGACGGGCCCCGCGCTCAGGGGCGTCGACATGCGCATCGCCGACCCTAAGCCCGATACCGGGGAAGGAGAGATCCAGGTCCGCGGCCCTAACGTCATGAAAGGCTACTTCAAGGACGCCGAGAAGACCAAGGAGGTCTTCACGGAAGACGGCTGGTTCCGCACGGGAGACCTGGGAATATTCGACGCGAAGGGAAGGCTCTTCATCAGGGGCCGCCTGAAGACGATGATACTCGGCGCCTCGGGAGAGAATATCTATCCCGAGGAGATAGAGGCCATGATCAACAAGTCGGCGTACGTCGCCGAATCGCTCGTCATGGGCGAGGGCTCGACCCTGACCGCCCTCGTCCAGCTGAAGCAGGAAGTCATCGACGACCTCAAGGCCAAGTATAAGGACAGCATCGAGGATTTCGAGCAGGCTTCCGCGGAGTTGCTGGAATTCGTGCGCAAGGAAGTCAACTCGGGCCTCGCGGCGTTCAGCAAGGTCTCCAAGGTTATCCTCCATCACGAACCCTTCGAGAAGACCCCCACGCAGAAGATAAAGCGCTTCCTCTACTCCCTCAAGGGCCCCAAGACCGAGGGCGCCGAGCCTAAGTAGCGTTTTTCCGCGGGCCGGCCTGAGCTCTTAAGGCCGGCTCGGCGTCGTTCCCCGCTACTCCGTCAGGTACGACGCCTTCATACTCGAGAAGAGGCGTAGCGCGCTGTCGACGCCGACTAAGCCAGGGCGGATATCGCCGTCTGCGCCGTCCACCGCGCCCGTTCCTATCGGAACGAACTCCGCCTCGCTCATCCCCGCGCCGACGATGAGCTCGGCCCGATAGACTATCGACGGCTGACCGTTGACGCCGGAATTGTCCTTCGTGTACGCGGCGTTCCAGTCGTAGGACCGATTCGTCTCCAGCTTTATGACGTACGTTCCCGGGACTAGGCCCGCGGCCGCTCCGCTCCCGAAGTTAATCGACGATTCGGTAGTCGTCGCCGAGGATACCGCGTCGGTGGAGCTTTCCCGCAGGCGGTTCCATACGGGGAGCGCCTCGGGACGCCCCGCCTTTGGAGCCGCCCTCCACTCGCCGCGATCGCCCCTCGAGGTAACGTACAGCGTTCCAATGAAGGCCCCGTCGCTCGTCTCTAGCCATGCCGCGACCTGAGGCCACACGGTATACGCGAAAGGGAAGAAGCCCATGGTCTTCGCGTACTCCGGGCCGGGCTCCAGGCTCAGGACGAACCTGGGGCCGGTCCTCGTACCGGAGGACGGCTTCGGCGAGGCCGTACCGGCGCATGAGGAAGCGCCCGAGGCCAAGGCTATCCCGAGCGAGGCCGATAAAATTATCCTTGATATTCTCATGCGACGCTCCTTTGCGGCTCCAGGCCGCGACGATCCATTGTTGTCATCGCCTACATTATACTAAAGCATGTTGTCGTTGCCAACATACGTATGATATTATTTTAGGCGCGAGCGGGGAAAATATGAAGAAAAACGACCAATACCATCATGGACACCTCAGGGAGGAGCTGCTCCGCCTCGGGCTCGAGTCTATCGAGACCGCCGGCACGGAGGGGATAAGCCTCAGGTCGCTCGCTGATAAAGCCGGGGTATCGAAGGCCGCGCCCTATCGCCACTTCAGCGATAAGGAGGCCTATCTCGGCGCCCTGGCCGACGAGGGATTCAGGCTACTCTGCATTGACTTGGAGCGGGCCGACGTCGCCGGAACCGAGCGTATAGCATCCATGGGAGCCGCCTATATGGAGTTCGCCGTCGCGCGACCGTCGCTCTATCGCCTGATGAATTCGCCCCTTCTGTGCAGGTTGCCGGATGGATCGACGCCCTGGGCGAGGAAATCGCTACTCATGCTGGCCGAGGCGCTTAGGAAAGTCCGAAGCGACCCCGGAACGGAACCGAGCCTCGACGTCGACGCGGCGGTCGCCGCGTGGGCCTACATACACGGGCTCGTCCTTATTAGGATAGACGGGCTGTTCCCGCGCGACCTTCCCGCGCCCGACTGGGCCAGGCTCGCGGCCGCGGCGCCCTCGCTAGGCGCATGACCCGGATCGGACCCGGTATTTTTATACTGCGCCGTCGCATACGCGCCGTCTCTTGACCACGCCCCGCTCGAGTGCTATACCGCAGGAGTAGGAGGATACTAATGCCCGTCAACCTAAAAGGAAGAAGCTTCCTTACGCTCAAGGATTTTAGCCCCGAAGAGATCCGCTACATGCTCGATTTATCGGCCGACCTCAAGGCCAAGAAGCGCGCCGGCGTCAGGGGCGATCTCCTGGACCGCAAGAACATAGTGCTCATTTTCGACAAGGCCTCGACGCGCACCCGCTGCGCCTTCGAGACCGCCTGCTGGGACGAGGGCGGCAACGCGACCTTCCTCACGAACAGCCAGATGGGCAAGAAGGAGTCGGTCGAGGATACCGCCAAGGTACTCGGGCGCATGTACGACGGCATCCAGTATCGCGGCTTCTCCCAGAAGCTAGTCGAGGACCTGGCGAAATACTCCGGCGTCCCGGTCTGGAACGGCCTGACCGACGACGACCACCCCACCCAGATCCTGGCCGACCTCCTGACCATAGAGGAGCACGTCGCCAAGCCCCTGTCCAAGGTCAAGATGGTCTATTGCGGCGACGCGCGCAATAACATGGGCAACGCCCTGATGATAGGCTCCGCCAAGATGGGCCTCCATTTCGTCGCGCTCGCCCCCAAGGAGCTATGGCCCAACGAGAAGCTCACCGCCGAGATGAGGGAGGTCGCCAAGGCCACCGGGGCCAGGATCGAGTTCTTCGATATCTCCAAGGCCGACGAGGCCCTGAAGGGCGCGGACGTCCTCTATACGGACGTATGGGTCTCCATGGGCGAGGAAGCCAAGTTCGCCGAGCGCATCAAGCAGCTCAAGGACTATCGCGTCACGATGGACTTCATTAAGAAGACCGGCAACCCCGACTGCATCTTCCTCCATTGCCTCCCCGCCTTCCACGACCAGGACACCGAGGTCGGCCGCGCGGTCGGCAAGGAGCACGGCGTCATGGAGCAGGAAGTGACGGACGAGGTATTCCGCAGCCGCCACTCGGTCGTCTTCGACGAGGCCGAGAACCGCCTCCATACCATCAAGGCAGTTATGGTCGCCACGATGGGCAAGCTCTAGGCGATAGCCGCTCGTACGCGGAGGAGCGCTCGGCGTGACGCCGGGCGCTCTTTTTTTTACTCCCTTACCCTCTCCAGGACGGCGGCCCTGATCTCCGGCGGCTCCTCCTCGGCGAGCCTGGCCAGGACCGATTCCCTAGTCACGGCCGCCGCGAGGGGCGAGAATACGGCCTCGTTACCCGGCGCGTCCATCGACAGGCCGTAGGAGCCGTCCCCCCTCGGCCGCCAGGCCGGCAGGCCCGACGCGAGGGCGCTAGGATCGCCCGTCCTGGCGAACGACGACAGGTAGGCCATGATACCTGCCTGGAGGGAGTCGCGCCCGGCCTTATTGGCCGCGGTATAGAGCCTCGCGGTGAAGAGCGGGCCCAGGCTAGTCCGCGTGCCTAGGAAGAACGGAACTTCCGCCGCATGGAAGGCGCCGAGGCGCCGGCCCCAGGCGCCCGGCAGGGGGCTCTCGCCCTCGGCGTCGGGCGCGCCCCAATCGAAGCGGTACACGTATACGGGCGGGTGATCGGGCAGGGCCGAGATGGAATCGGCGATGGCGTCCACGCCCTCGGCCTTCCATAGGAGCGCGCCGTAGGTCGCGAGCTTGCCGTACAGGTCCGACTTCCAGTCCGGCGAACCGGAGAAGTATTGGAATATCTTATTCTCTTCCTTGTTGGAACCGATGACGAGCGGCACTTTATTAGGGTACTCGCCGGTCCTGAACGCGTCGAAGCCGTTCTCCGGTATGACGATCCCGTCCCGGACGATATTGGGCCAGCCGGTCATGCCCACGGAACCCGCCTTCTGGCTGGCTATGATGTCGCGCGCAGGGACCGAGCGGAGGAAGGCCGCCAGCTCCGCGGGCGGCATGGCCGAGGCGAGGCTCCTGGCTTCGTCTAGGCTCTTGGCCCTTCGCTTCTTTACGAGGAGCGCCGCAACCACTCCGGAGCTCGCCTCGCGCGCCTGGGCGACGCTAGCGGTGCCCTTGTACGCCGATTCGACCACGGCCTTATGGAATAGGCCGCTCGCCCGGTCCGACACGAGCATCGACAGCGCGTTCATGGCTCCCGCCGACTCGCCGGCTATGGTCACGTTGCCCGGATCCCCGCCGAAGGCGGATATGTTCCGATTGACCCACTCTAGCGCCATGATTATGTCGAGGGTGCCGAAATTCCCCGAGGCGCTCGCCGGATCCGCCCCCGCGAGGAGGCTATCGTCGACGAACCAGCCTAGCGGGCCCAGCCTATAGTTCATGGAGACGAAAACCATATTGGACTTGGAGGCGACCCCGTAGCCGTAGTAGTCCTCGACCATATTGGCCGCGCCCGTGGAGTTTCCCCCGCCATGGACGTACACGTAGACCGGCAGGCCCGCCTCCGGGCCGTCGGGACGCCATACGTTCAGGTAGAGGCAGTCCTCCGATCCGCTTATCGCGCCTATGAACGGGAGGAACTGCGGCGCTGATCGGCCGAAGGAGCGAGCCTCGCGCACGCCCTTCCAAGCTAGCGGCTCCTGCGGGGCCTTCCATCGCAGCTCTCCTACCGGGGGCCTAGCGTAAGGCAGGCCCAGCCACGATAAGGTACCGTCCCTATCGGCTCTTCCGCGCGCCCGGCCGTAGATCGTCGCGACGACGCGGTTCCCGTCCCATTCGCCGATGGCGCCGGCGACGGGTCCGCTCCCTGATCCTTGGGCCGATGATACTATCGGCGCCGCCGCTAGGCCGATGATGAGCGACGCTATGAAACCGACTCTATGCATTGACCGCTCCGATCGAAGGCGATGATCGATACGGCGTCACGGCGTCTTCTTGAACGGCCGTACGGGCGTCTCGTCCTCGTTCTTCAGCATCTCGTCGACGACCACGCGGGCCGCGAAGGGGTGGGATATCGCCTTGGCGCGAGCCTTCATAGCGGAAAGCCGCTCCGGGTCGGCCAGCAGCTGGTCTACCTTGAAACCGATGGTGATGGCGTTATCGGGCAGCACGCCCACGCCGTTCTCGAGCAGGTAGTACGCGTTGTACTGCTCCTGGCCGGGTATGGGATCCCATATCACCATGGGCACGCCGGATACGAGGCACTCGCTCGTCGTCAGCCCGCCCGGCTTTCCTATAAAAACGTCCGCGAGCCTCAGGAATTCGTGCATGCTATCCGTATAGCCTTCTACTAGGTACTTATGCAGGTTTCCGCCTTCTGACGCCTCTATCAATTTCTCCAGCCTCGACTTGAGAGAGGCGTTCTTCCCGCAGATGACGACGATCTGGCATCGGGACTTTATCTGCTCGAGTATCTTGTGGATGGTCTCGGCCTTGAGGAGCCCGAACGCGCCGGCCGACAGGAGGACGAGAGGGAGGTCGGGGTCGAGCCCGTGCTTCCGGAGCAATTCCGGCTTCGGCATATCGGCCGAGAAGCGCTCGAGCACCGGGATTCCCGAGACGACTATCCTATCGGACGGGAGGCCCAGCCGGGACAGGTGGTACTTATTCTCCTGCTTGGGGACGAAATACCGGGTGAATACCTCCTCGAGCCAGAGCGCGTGGACGTAGAAGTCGGTAACGACTATGCCTAGGTTGCAATGGACCTTATCCTGCTGGATCAGGTGGGCTACAATGTCCGCCGGCATCATGTTGGTGCAGATGCAGATGTCGGGATCGTATTCCACAATCTTCCTGACGAGCGGCTGGCTATTTATCCTATGGATGACCGAGTAGAAGAGCGTCTTCTCCCAGGGCTTGTCCATATTATCGTAGGCCATCGCCCATAGCTCGGGGGCGTTCTTCACCGCCTCCAGGTAACCCTTGGAGTATATCTGCTGGAATATATCGTTAGTATATTCGAGCGCGTCCAGGTTGAGGACGTCCGAAACCCTCGGATCAGTCCTGCAAGCCTCCTCTACGGCCTGGGCCGCCTTCACGTGGCCGCTGCCCGCGCTCGCCGACAGGATCATAACCCTCTTGCCCATGCTTCTCCCCTTAGTCGCTTCTATCGTCATAGTGACAATATACTACTCGACGCGGCCGGATCGTTAACTCCGATCGACCGAATCTTATTCGACTATGGCCGGACCGGCCAGGCGGCGGCCTTGGAACGAGAGAAACTGAGCGCCGCGCTCGCGATTATAAAGGACTTTATAACTACGCTGGGCGCTAAAAGCATATCCCGGGAAGCGGGGCGGCTAGCTCGCTAGGAGAGTAGCTTAAGGGCGTTAACCTTGCCGAGGGCTCATCTTAAGCCAGGGGGAAGAGGGAATTTCCTTCCTGGCACCTCTCGTAACCGTACGTGACGGTCTCCAATCACGCTACGCCTCATGACCGGCGGTCGAGCGAGTATCGGACATGGCTTGGATTCTATAGAGAGTTCGCGAAAATACCAAAGCGACGGCTTCTGCCAACTAGGTCCGGTGCGCCCCGACTAGGCGGACGCTATTTACCGCCGCCTTCCAGGTAAGCGTCAGCAAGAGCCTACTTGGGATCCAGGGCCTTCGCTTCTTGATACGATTCCTTAGCGGCCGCCTTGTTGACTAGTTCATTATATGTCCTGGCCAGGTTTATGTACATTTTAAGCCGGCTCGCCTGAGCGCTACCCGTGGCCGAGTCCGATACCTGTTTTTTCAGTTACTGGTAAAGCCTTAGCGCCGCGGCGTTATCTTTATTCATAGTGAAGACCGAGGCCAGGTTGAAATACGCGTTAAGGTTGGCCGGGTCGATTTTGGGCGCGTTTTCGAACCCGATACGGGCTCGCGCGTTATCCCCTACTCGGGCCGAGGCTAGCCGTATGTATTCCAGGCGCCCTCCGTTTTTTTACGCCGTCGCTGTTTCCAATAGGGGCTAGAGCGTATCAGCGTTGCCGGCCTGTATCCTTTGAACGCAGGCTCTAAATGATGCCGGACCTCAGCTGATCGAGTGCGGCCTCCAGACTGAGCTCCGCACCGCATATTCGTCCGGGGAGTGGCGGCGGGGACCTGTGGCCCCCGCCCTATCGCAACTTGTATTGGCCGAGGAATGCCAGTATCGCCCTCTCGCATGCTTCCCTGGCCGGGATGCTCGAGAAATTATGGTTGCCTCCCGCGACGGGGACATAAGTCGCCGCGTCTCCGTAAACCTCCAGGTAACGCCTGCAGGAGGCTTCATCGACAAGGTTGTCATCGGTACCGCGGACGATGAGCACGTTTCCGTGATAGCCCTTCGCTACCTCGTAGGGGGCGTATCCTGCGAGGTCGTAATTGAAGGCGGTCCCGAACCTGTTCCCATCCACGTCTGCGTACTCGATACCGGCGTTCCTCATCTGATCGGCCCTTTCCCTGCAGCCTTGCCACATCGCCGCGCCGGGGCACATCAGGATGAGCGCCAGAGGCTGAACTCTTGGCGCAGCGCTCGCGGCCACTAAACCGCCTAGGCTCTGGCCGGATAGTACGACCCGCCCGGCAATCGCTATTTTTTCGGAAAGAACCCACGCGCATATGTCCTCGGTATCCTCGAGCTGGCTGGTGAAGGTGTGCTCGTGGAACTCCCCGTCGCTTTCCGCGTTTCCGAAGAAATCGAAGCGCACGCAGGCTATGCCATTCCTCGCCAGTTCCCTTGCCAGGTGCGTGTGGGAATATTTATAGCCAGACCTGCTTCCCCCGAAACCATGCAGGTTGATCACTGTTAGTGGATGACTGACATCGTCGGGAAGGTTGACCGTGCCCCGTAGGGTATGACCATTCCTGTTATCAAACTCGACCTGTATGGTTCTCATACTAACTTCGCTACTCTTTCCAGCCTACCGTCTCAGGCTAAGGCGCGCTAGGCGATACTTTCCAGCTTGGCCGCGCGCTTCTTGGCGAGCTCGTCGTGCATCTGTTGTGTCTTTTGCTTGGTGAGCGGATAGACCAGGAGCAGGATGGCTACCGCCAGGCCGTATCCAAGGACGTAGACTCCCGTATAGGCCTTCCACAGGCTCTGGGTGACCGAGACGTCCTGAACCTTCGCCGCCACGTTATAGCCGATCATCGCGAGCACGAAGCTGCTCAGGCTTCCCGAAACAGCGCCCGCGAGCTTCCTGAAGAAGGTATAGGTGGAATAGACGATGCCTTCGTTCCGCTTTCCGGTCCTGAGCTCGTGATAGTCGATCGCGTCGTTGACCATCGCCCAGACCAGTATCTGCAGGCCGCTGGCCCCGAGATAGCACATTCCGTTCACGGCGATGAAGAGCATGGGATTCTTGATCGGGAAAAGGAAGAGGGCCGCGAACACTAGGGCTGAGAAGGTGCAACCGTAGACGCTCCACTCCTTCTTGCCGAGTCTCTTCGCCACGGGCTGGGTGCCGAAGAAGGCGATGAGGGCGAATACGGTGCTGAGCATGCCCGAGACGGCCATGAGCTTTACGTTTCCGAAGTAGTCCCTGAACATGTAGGTGTTGAGGCCGTTGGTGACCGAGGCGCCGATTATGACGACGAGGCTCGCGAACATCATCCCGAGGAGGGCTCTGTTCCTAGAAATCTCCTTGAGCACATGCAGGTAATTAAGTTTTATTTTCTCCTCTCGTTGCGGGAGGGAGACGCGCTCTTTGCACCAGGCGCTCGAAAGCAGCAGGCAGAGCACGCCTATCATGGCGCAGACGGAGGCTAGCATCAGGAAGCGACCGGCTACGGGCTGGTTATTGACGTACAGCACGAGAGGTCCGACGATAACGATGACGGTCATGAAGATGGTACCGCCCAACGCGCGGTAGCGCGACAGGGCGGTGCGCTGGTTGATATCGTCCGTCATGACGCTTGAAAGGCTGCCGAACGGGACGTTGACGCAGGTATACATCGCCTCGTACAGGACATAGGAGATGAACATGTAGGCGATCCTGAAGCCGTAGTCGAGGTCGCTCACGTTCACGAAGCCGAGGACGCACAGTACGCCCATCGGAAACGCGAAGACGCGGATCCATGGTACGAACTTGCCGTTCTTTGAAGGTATACGAAGGTCGATGATGGCTCCGATGATAGGATCATTGAAAGCGTCCCACAGCTTAGTGACTAGCATCAATATGCCGATATGAACCGGATTAACTCTTAAGATCAGTGTATAGAATACGGCGAGGAACATGCCGCGGAATTGCTCCGTGCAACAGTTTCCCAAGTCGCCCAAGGTATAGCCGATCTTGTCCCTCATAGAGAAAGGCCTAACCGCTTTTTTCTCGTCCGACGATGCCTTGCCCATCGAAAGCTCTCCTTTTTGCCGGTACAAGCGGCAAACCGTAAGAATATACGTACTGTGTACGCATTGTGATACGATTATTTTTCCATTGTCTACTTTTGTCAAGAAAATATTTTTACGCGACCCGTAAAGGCCGACCCCGCCAGGGTGCTTCCCCTCGGCGAAGGTCCGGGATACTATCTGGAGAGTTCCTCAAGGGCCTCGAAATCGACTTTCGCCAGATCGCAAAGCTTTTCCCAAGGGGCGAGCAATAGATCAAAGCTCCTTTGCAGCATGTTCCGGTAAGGTTCCGCGTCGACGCCGTGGCGGCCCTGCGTATAAGCCCTGATCACGCCGTCGGCGAGTATGAAAAAAAGATTCCAGTCCTTGGCGAATCCTCGGTAGCTCTCCTCGGAAAAACAGGGCTTGAACACCTTCGTCGCCACATTGTACAGGCCCATGGTCGACTCGTTGTGAATCAACTCGCGGTTAGAAAAGTCAAACAGGAAATTATAAAGGTTGCGACGCTCGGCCGAAAAATCCATCATCTTCTCGGCCGTATCGAGTAGCGAACGAAGGGGGCGACCTTCATTTACCCTGGCTCTCGTGTCTTCCGCTATGTTCCCGGTGAGGATACGGAAGGCTCGCCTGACTACCACGCGCAGGATCTCTTCGCGCGACAGATAATTATATACGGTCATCGTAGCCACGCCCACGGTCATGGCCAAGTGGCGTGCGGTAAAGGCCTCGTAGCCTTCGATATCGATGATCTTGAATGCAGCGTCGCCTATGGGTTCAGTTCCCTCGAGTTTTCGTACTCGTGCCATTTATTGATATTAACCTAAAAAACGGGATTATGGTATCCAGTACGCTCCTCAGGCCGTCGCGGGGCTTCGCGACGAAAAATAAAGGCCGACTCGGCATTCGCGAAAAAGCAGGCCCCGCTCGTAGGCCTCCGGGTTGTCATCTTCGATGCGCGTAGATCTCGGTTCCGATCAGTAACGCTTTTCGGATGAACGGCGATATTATCATCGAGACCGAACATACTACGGCCTTGCAACTTGTAATCCAGAGCGCCATAAGCATACTTAAAGCCAGAGGAACTATGCTTGACACCGTCGAAATAGAACGCAACGAACACAAGGCTTTTACGTTATTCAAGATATCGCTCACGGCCATCATCCTCGTACTGTTCGCTGGCGTATTGATGGGCATAGCCATCCAGAACACCGTGCTTATAAACGACATCGTGCTCGAGCGCGGCCGCTCGCTATTCCAGCAGATCGTACTGACGCGGCGTTGGGCGGCCGAGTACGGCGGGGTCTACGTCCGCAAGGGCCCCGGAGTCGAATCCAATCCGTACCTCCTCCATCCCGACCTCCGGGCCGAGGACGGCTCGATGCTTACCCTCCGTAACCCGGCCTCGATAACGCGGGAGATATCGGAGATAGCGACGAGGCAAGATGGCTATCGTTTCAGGATAACGAGCCTGAAGTCGCTCAACCCATCGAACGCGCCGGACGACTTCGAGCGAAGGTCGCTCTCGGCGTTCGAAACAGGCAAGACGGAGGTTTGGGAGACTAGCGAAGGCCCGGCCGGTCATGAATTCCGATATATGGGCGCGCTCAAGACCGAGGCCTCGTGCCTCGCGTGCCACGCCGTCCAGGGATACGTGGAGGGAGACGTCAGGGGCGGCATATCCGTTCGCTTCGAAGTCGAAACGATACAGAGAAAGCTTGCGGGGAACCTGGCGTTCATAATTCTCGCCGCCTGCTCGATAGCGGCCGCCACCATGGCCATAGTGTTCTCATTCATCATGAGACTCCGAAAAGAACTGGATAGGGCTAGGAACGAGCTCGCCAAGGCCGCGACGACGGACGCGCTTACAGGTCTCTACAACAGGCGCTACGCCATGGAACGCTTCGCGCAGGAAACGGAGAAGGCCCTGCGCTCCGGTTCCGAGCTGTCATGCGCCATCATCGACGCCGACGACTTCAAATCGGTCAACGACGTCGACGGACACCTCGCCGGAGACCTCGCGTTAAAGACCTTAGCGGCGGCCCTGCTCGCAAACGCAAGGACCTACGATATAGTCTCGAGGTACGGCGGGGAGGAATTCCTGGTCCTGTTCCCTGGCATCGACGCCGTTAGCGCCTCGGCGGCCTGCGACCGCTTCCGCTCGGGGATAGCCGGAATGACGGCCGCCGTCCTCCCGAGAGGCCGCGCGCTCACGGTCAGCGTCGGGATAGCGGACCTCGGTACCGTCCCGCCCTCGACGATGGAAACCGTACGCTCCGCGGGAGGCGCCGACGGAAGCGACGGCTCCATTCCTGAGGGCGCGCGGCCGGTAGCCAAGTCAGACGCTATCATCGAGGCCATGCTCAAGAACGCCGACACCGCCCTCTATAAGGCCAAGGCGGAGGGCAAGGACCGATGCGTCGTCTACCGCTAGCCTGGCAGCCCTGTCTAGAGCCTAGCGAGCGGCTACAGCACCCTGAGGTCTAGCTCGTCGGACAGCCGCCTGAGCGCCTCGAGCCCGGCGGCGGAGTTGCCGCGCTCGTCGAGGGCCGGGCCGTAGACGCCTATGCCCATGCGGTCTCGGACGCTGGCGAGTATGCCGCCGCCCACGCCGCTCTTGGCGGGCACGCCGACGTCCACGGCGAACTCGCCCGAGCCGTCGTACATGCCGCAGGTGACCATGAGGCTCTTGCAGACGCGGGCGGTACGGGCAGCTATTACGCGCTCCCGGCGTACCGGGTCCATGCCGTCCATGCACAGCACGGCCCCTACCCTCGCGAGGTCCACGGCGTCGACCGACACGGCGCATTGGCGGAAGTACACGTCCAGGGTGTCCTCGACCTCGCCTTCCAGTATGCCCAGCTCCTTTAGGAACCAGGCGATGGAACGGTTGCGGGCGGCGGTGGCCTTCTCCGAGGCGTAGACCGCCTCGTCGCGCTCTACGCCGCCGCGCCCCAGGAGCCGTCCCACGAAGGCGCGGAAGCGCTCGCCCTTGTCGGCGGGGCTCGAGCCGGGCATAAGCCCGGAGACTACGATGGCGCCGGCGTTTATGAGGGGGTTGAAAGGCTTCCGGCTGGCGCTCGTCTCGAGCCGAATGATGGAGTTGAACGGGTCTCCGGTCGGCTCCTTGCCGACGCGGGAGAACACCGCGACCTCGCCCAGCTCGGTCATCACGTACGCGAGGGCGAGCACCTTGGAGATGCTCTGGATGGTGAATCGCGCCCGAGCGTCGCCGGCCTCGAAGACGCTCCCGGTCGAATCGACGAGGGCGAGGCCGAAGGCGCCCGGGTCAGCCTTCGCGAGCGCCGGGATATAGGTCGCGACCCTGCCGCGGGCGGCCGCCGCCTTCGACTCGCCGTGCACGCGGGACAGCGTCTCGGCCAGGCCTTCGGTCTTCATCACGCGAGGCCCCCGAGCAGGGCGCCTAGCGCGTTGGCCGCTCGGGCCTCGTCAAGCCTTCTAGTCAGCATAGAGCCTCCGATCGATGGTACCCTATATTGGCTCGCATCGCTACTTCTTTGTATAGTGGCCCCCGTGATCACGACAACGCCGCTCTTAACGAGGTCCGCTCCCCATGATTGACGCATCCGGCCCGGCCCTGCCCCTTCTCGCCGATCGCTTCCAGTGCGTCCGCGTACTGGGCCACGGGGGACTGGCCACGGTATACCTAGCCCATGACCTGCTCCTCGAGCGGGACTGCGCCGTCAAGCTGATACACGAGCACCTGGCCGGGGACCCGGCCATCGCGGAGCGCTTCGCGCGGGAGCTCGCCATTAACCGCATGGTGCGCCACCCCGGCGTCGTAGAGTACTACGAGCTCTTCATGCACGAGGGCCGCGCGTTCCTGAGCCTGGAGTACATGGCCGGGGGCGACTTGAAGGGCCGCATCATGCGCCGCGGCGGCTTGCCCGTTTCCGCGGCCCTGGACTTAGGCGGCGCGATACTGGACGCCCTCTCGCTGGCCCACGGCCAAGGCGTCATACACGGGGATATAAAACCGCAGAACATCCTTTTCTCCGAGGTCGGGACGGCCAAGCTATGCGACTTCGGGCTATCGCGCCTAGCCTCGGGGGAGCGGCGCGCCCTGGGCAACGTCGACGCGGGAACGCCCGAGTACAGCCCTCCCGAGCTGGTACAGGGACGAATATGCGACGCCCGAGGCGACCTCTACTCCTTCGGCGTGACCCTCTACGAGACGCTATGCGGCCGGCTACCCTATAGCGCCAACTCGGCCCTGGAGATATTGCGCGCGCACGTAACGGCCTCGCCGCCGGCTCCCCGCTCTCTACGGCCCGAGCTTAGCCCTGCGCTGGAGGCGGTACTCCTCAAGTCCCTACAGAAGGATCCGCTCGACCGCTTCCAGGGCGCGGCACAGTTCAGGCAGGCCCTCCTGGCCTGCCGCAGGGATGCGGCCTCGGTCGATACGCTATCCAACGAGCCCCCGAGCGCCGCCGTTCCCTCTATTGCTCCGGTTCCCTCTGTTCTACCGGTTCCCTCTACGCCCTCCGATTCCTCCTTAGCCGGACGACGGGCGGGAGCCGAGATCGAGGCTGGCGACGCGTATTGCGGGCGATGCGGGCGGAAGATCAGCAGGCTGCTACCCTACTGCTTCGATTGCGGCAGGGACTCCCCCCGCCTCGTCGCGGCCGCCCCCAAGTCCGAGCGGTCCTCGGTCTATATCCTGGGACCGGGGTCACCCGCCTCGAAATTCGAGGCGGCGGATCGCAAGCGCCTCCTTAGCTTGCTCGACTCCTGCGGGGCCGACTCGGCCCTATTAAAGAAGAAGCTCCCTCGCCTTCCCTTCGCGCTAGCCGGGGGCGTTACTCCGCTCTCCGCGGCCCAGCTGGCCAAGGCCGCCTCTGAACTCGGGCTCGAGGCGGCCTACGGCCCGAGCCTCGGCGAGGCGACGCCGGTCGCGACCTCTACCTCGACGATTGCCCCGGCGCTCGCTCCGACGGCTTCCCCCGCCCCGTCCGCGCGCCGGAAGGCGGAGGACGCCACGGGCCGCTTCCGGGCCAAGGAGCGTACGATGACGGGCCGCGTCCTCCTCGTCGTCCTCGGATCCATGGGAGGCCTCTGGGGCAACCTCGGACGCGTCTTCGAACACGCGAGCATCGGCCTGCCCGTCGTGCTCGGCCTCGCGGCCCTCCTCGTAGGAGGCGCTATCGCGAGTACGCGGATAGGCTCCAGGCGGGCCATGGCCAAGCCCGCTGCGCCCGACTCGGCGGACGGCGGCTGGCAGCGCGTCCAGTCGCTCCTAACGCCTTTGCGAGGCGCTCTCTCGGCCCCGTCGCTTCGTAGCCTAGCCGCCACCGTGAGCCGCAAGCTGGAGCGCCTCCTCGACGGGGGTATAGTCGACGGCATGTCCGACGACGAAAGGAACGCGTTCTTAGCCGAGCTGGAGGCGTGGGTCGGGCTATGCCTAACGGCCCAGGAGCTAGAAAGATACCTACTGAGCCGCCCCGAGTCCGCCATCCTGGACGAGATCCGCGACGCCGCTGGCTCGTCGTCGGAAGGGCCGCGGGACGAGCTGGGGAAGCGGCGCGATATCGAGCGGAGCTACAACTTCTTCACGGATCGAATACTGGCCTTCAATACCGGCCTGGATACGCTGACGCTGGCTGACGCCGGCGCGCGGCACGCTACGCTCCGGCGAGAGGTTACGGGGCTCGAGGAACGGCTAGCGGCGGCGCGCGGCCTCCTTGCGGAGCCGGATCGAGGAGGGACGGCATGATGGACGCATTCGAATTCGGGCGCTACCGCGCCGTCGCCGAGCTGGGCAAGGGCGCCACCGGCGCCGTCTACCTAGCGGAGAGCGGCGCGGAGCGGGTAGCGCTCAAGATCCTTCACCGGAACTTGGCCTGCGACCCCGTCATACTCAGGCGCTTCAGGCACGAGGCCGCCCTCGCCCGCGAATTGCGCCATCCCGGCATAGCCCGGGTCTACGACCTCGTAGAGCACGAGGGGCGCGAGGCCCTTTCGATGGAGTACTGCCCGGGCGGGAACCTCTCGTCGGCCGCGGCGGCCTTTAAAGCGCGCCCGGATTCGGGCCCGGGCCTCTCGGCCGATACCGCCCTTGACTGGATACGGCAGCTCTCCGAGGCTCTCGGCTACGCCCATGCCCGCGGGTGGGTGCATCGCGCGGTAAAGCCCGAGAACGTGCTCGTAGGCGCCGACGGGCGCCTCAGGCTGTCGGACTTCGGTAGCGCCCGCCTCGAGAACCTGAGCGGACTGACGACCTCCACGACCTACCTGGCTACGCCGCTCTACATCGCGCCCGAGGTCATGCGCGGCGATCACTGCAGGCCCTCGCACGACTTCTACTCCCTAGGGGCGGTCTTCTATAGCCTGCTCGCGGGGAAGCCCCATCGGGAGGGAGGGCTATCGGCCCTGCTCGCGAACGAAGGCGCCTGCTACGTCCCGCTCGCGGAGATACGGCCCGACCTGCCCTCGCGCCTCACGTCATTGATAGACGCGCTCCTCTCGCCTCCGCGGGACCGGCCCGGGAGCGCGGGCGACGTGTTCGATTACATAGACGGCAAGGCGCGCGCCGCTGGAGAAGCGGTCAAGCGTTGCCTCTTCTGCGACGGGGCGATGCCTGCGGATAGCCCCTTCTGCCTGGACTGCGGCGAGCCCGACCTCTACCCTGCGGAATACCGCGGCGACGACGCCGAGGCCCTGGTGCTCACGAAGCTGGCCGAGGAAGCCGAGACCATGGACAGGCTCTACCGCTTCCTGGGCGCTTGGAGCGGCGACGACGCGAAAAACCATAGGTTCGTCACGGAGGACAAGCGGCTCTACGGCAAGGAGGAGCTCAAGTCGTACCGTCAGCTACCCTACCCCCTCATCAACTGGCTCGAGCCTAGTATCGCGAGGAGCATTATCGCGACCCTCGAGATCAGGGGGTTCGGCGCGCTCCACCTGGAGCGGCGTAGCGCCTACAAGATCCAGAGGAAGTCCGATAAGAAGCCGCCGCTCCTCTCCGCCGCGCGGCCCGCGGCGTTCCGCCCTATAGGCCGGGATATACTTACCATGCAATACGGCGAGAAGACGGCGCATCCCGCGTCGACGATCGCCACTATCGCGCCGACCGCTTCGTCCGCGCCGACCGCTTCGCCGGGGCCGGATAGGGCCTACGGACCGGACGCCCTCAGGTCGATAGTCTTCGACTGCCAGCGCATCGCCGACATGCTCGCGGGCTATAAAGACGACGCGCCGGCCCTGTTACGGCGCCTCGTCGTCCGCTGCGCGGGCATGGCCGATGAGCTGGAGCGAGGAGCCGCCGCGCTGGACGCCGTATCCCTTCCCGGCCTATACCTCGAGGAGACCCGCCTAGGCCTCGAGCTTATCGACGAGGCGACCATGCCGACCGCCGACTGGAACGACGCCAAGCGGCGGCTCGAGCGAAACGTCGCGGCCTGGCGGCGCTACGAGGCCCTCGAGTCGTCGTACGCGCGCACGGCGTTCGGCCTCGAGGAGCTTAGGCGCGGCCTAGCGTCCCTGGCGCGCGAAATGGGCGACGCGATGGCGCGCCGCGACGCCGTAGCGCAGAGCCGCGCCCTCGCCGCCTTCGAAGAGCTAACGGCTTTCGAATAGCAGAGCCGTCGACGTGCTTCGAAGCCTTTCCTCAGCCCATCGCGCCGCCGCCTACTCGTGAGCGAGACTTGGCCTATCGCCTAAGGCGAGGCTCCGGCCTATCCTCCTGGCCTTCTCCATGGCCTCCGCGTTTTGCGCTACCTCGCCCCTGGCCTCGGCCGACACGGCGATATGGTCGACCAGCCGTATCTTGAGCCAGTCCTGATAGACGGCGAATTCCTTGGCCAAGGCCTCCGCGTACATCGAGACGTCGGGCTGAGTCTGCGCGGCGATGAGCACGAACTGCTTGCCTGACAGCTTAAAATTCCCCCAGTTAGAGTCGAGGAGGGAGTAGCAGCGGTCGAGCACCAGCTTCAGCGTGGCGTGCATGGAGCTCCACCATATGGGGGTCGCGAGTATTATGGCGTCGGCGCGCGCCATGGCGTCCGCGATGCCGGCGAAGTCGTCCGCCAGGACGCACGCGCTCGCGCCTGGCCTATGGCAGGCCTCGCACTGCGTACAGGGCCGGACGTTCGTGTCGATAAGATAGATAGCCTCGGTTTGCGCGCCCGCCTCGGCGGCGCCGTTCAAGAGCGCCGTTGTCAGGATGTCTACGTTGCCGCCCTTCCGGGGGCTGGCTATCAGGGCCGCGATCCGCTTCATGGTTCCTCCTTGCGCGATGCTCAAGGAGGATACGGCCCGACGCGCGAGCCGTCTTGAACGGACCCGCTGCGAACGAGCGATTAATTCAGGCTGCCCCTGACATAGCTCGAAGGCGAGAGGCCGAGCATAGCCTTGCAGGTACGGGAAAAATGCGCCGAATCGGAGAACCCGGCCTCTAGGGCCGCGTCTACGAGCTCGGCGCCCTCGTGCAGGTTCTCGAGCCCCGAGAGGAGCCTCCGCCACAGCATATAGCGTTTCATCGATATGCCCATGTCCTTTTTAAATACATGCTGCAGCCTAGTCAGGGAGAGGCCCGCCCGCTCAGCGATCCGCCCTACCCTGAGCTCCCCGGAGACGTTCCTGTCGATATAGGTCTTGGCTATCGAGGTATGCCTGCTCCCGAGGCCCGCGTCGCAGAGCGAGAAGCGCTCGAGCACGGCCTCCAGCCGAGCATGGGCCTGGCCATCCGCGCCATCCACGTCGGCTACGCCGGCGGCGCCTCCGAGCGCCCGAGCCGCTCCGCGCTCCTGGGCGGAGAGCCGCAGCGCCCGCAAGGCCTCGATAAAAAACCGGCAGCCCTCCATATCGCCTCCGAGCAGCCTCCCGAGCTCGGAGTGCGGCTCAACGAACAGCGTAAGGCAGTCGGCGTCCAAGCCCTCGAAGCGATGCTCCTCTCCGGAACGGGCCACGGCGAAGCTGCACAGCTCTCTTCGTCCGCCTAGCGTGAAGAAGAAGCGCCCCTCCCTGGCTACTATGATCTGCAGGGCGTGATGGCTATGAGGCTCCTCGCAAGGCATCGCCCCCGAAGCCGCGATGACGCCGGGGATCTCAAGATAGCTCCCGTACCGAAGCCCAGCCACGCCTTACCCCCTAATCCCGTCCATCCTGTTTAGTCGCTATTTATATCGTAATATTCCGAAGCCGTCGACTAACGCTAGCGCCAACGCGGATCTTCTCGAGCGCGCGCCGGCGACGGGCTATCATGCTCCAGCAAGCCACTAGAAGGAGCGGACGGCGCGGACGTTAAGGCTCATCGACTTCGTCCTCATGTTCAGAGTATTGTTCCAGGGGCTGTAGCAATTGACGTAGTAGCCGTTAGCATCCGTCGGGCTGATCTCGGACGACGACCAGTAATCCCAGTCCATCTTATGCGTCCCGCTCCCGTTCAGATTTAAGGCTACGACGTTAGCCGCTATAACTTGCAGCTCATCGCTCGAAGGCAGGAACCAATCGTCGAAGGTCGTACCGTCGTTGATGATCGACAGACCGTCGCATACCGACGCGGCGTTGGGCGAGGCGCTGGAATAGCCGGCTTGGCCGACCATGGCCGCCGTGTTCGCCTTGCCGGTACCTATAGCCGTTCCCGTCGTCGATACCGAGGCGTCGGTAACATTGCTCCAAGGCACGATGCTATTGGGATCATCGTGGATATACGCTTGATTGGTCGGAGCGGCTTCTAGGTATCGCCAGCCATCGGTAATATAGCTAGGGTTCTCATAAAACACCACGCCGCCCGCCGGGCCGATCTTCCCCAGGACGGGATCGGTAGCGGGAGCGGCCGTAGTAGTCCACTTCGGGTAGAGCGTGACGTTCTCGCTTCCCATGGAGATGATCTGTCCATAGGCATAGGTCGTTCCCGTACCGTCAGATAGCGTATTCCAGTCCAGGCGCTCGGTGATACCGTCGCGGATCGGGGCTCCTTGTATATTGCCGGTGCTATACTTGACGCTAAGCTGAGAGCCGGCGAGATACGCCGTCGAATCGATCGGGGCTATACCTCCGGTCGCCGTACCCGGGACATAGGTCACTGAATGGGCGACCTGGTAGCTGATACCAGTGAGCCTGTAAGGCTCCTCGTTATATAGTGTGAAGTATAGATCGGCATCGGTGGGTATGGAGTTCGCCACGCCCGGAGCGGAGACGGGGCCGGATTCGATAGAACGTCCGTCCATGCCCTGGACGTAGAAGCTGATATTAGCCCCGCCCGCGGAGACGAGCCCGCGGGTACCGGCGAAGAAGGGCGAACCGACGGGAACGACGTAGGTAACCGACGATGCCGCCTCGAGGTCGAATGTCGCGGTCTCTTCGGCGAGCGAGGGCAGGCCGGCGGGGTTCGTCGGCACGAGGTTGAGCGTAGCGCTCGCGCTCGCCTCGGCAACCGTCAAGGGCGAGGTTTGCGTAAACAAGACGACCCCGGCCGCGTCGGTCGCATCGGCCTTTACTGTATACTGCCCTAAGGTAATGTCGGTAAAAGGGACGAGCGCGGTACCGGCGGTGCCGTCAAGGCTGACGGTCTTCGTCGTCATCCGCGAATCGACGGATTCGACGTCGGGCACTAGGGTCACGGTCAGCGTCCGGGCCGTGGGAAGCAACAACCGCGCCTTATCGCCAGAGTCGGCGACCGGGTCCCGCGCCACTAGGCTCCTGCCGCTTATTATGAAGCTAAGCGTAAAGTCGGCCCTGGTCGCGCTCGTTTCGACAGGCGAACGGCAGGCGCCAGCTAGGAGGATAGCTATCGCCGCTATGGCGGCTATAGCGAGACGGTTTTTTTTGAACATAGGGGAACCTCCGAGACGCCTGGGGAGAGAGACTGAGTTCGATAGTATCACAGTATCGGGGAAACAGCTCGACAAGAAGCACGCATTCGCGCGAGGCTACGAGGTAGCCGGCTACTGCTTACGCTCCTTCTGCGGCACGCGATACAGCCCGGACAGGTCGTAGCCCTGGGCGGCGGCCATGGCCTTCATGCGCTCTAGCAGGGCCTCGTCGACCGCCGGGGTCCTGGAGAGGAACCATAGGTAGCCGCGGCTATCGTTGCCGACCAGTGCCCAGGAGTAGGTATCGGCGTCCAGTCCGAAAATCAGGTAGTCGGCCTCGAAGAGCCCGAAGAACTTGACCTTGAGCCGCCCCGGCGCGTTCGGGTCCGGTATGCATAATCCTTTTCCGCAATCACCTCGGGCGCTTGGCCTATCCAGCGAGCGAAAAGGCCAGATCGGCATCTGCTTCGTACCTCGCGCCTTCTGGGTATCGAAAACCGTTGCCGTCGGCCGCGGTATTCCAATCGCTTAAAATGCGCTCCGTCCTTACTAGCCTGACTAACCGGAACGTCGCCTGAAGTGGTTCCGTTCGCGCCATAGCCTACGCGGTGCTCCTTAGGAACTATAGGGACCTCTCTCGAGATCGTAACGCTATAGTCCATAGCGGTACCGTCCTGAGCTGTAACAGTACTGGTAGCCGTCCTCGGGCTACCGACGGCAATCTCGCTCAAGGTTATCGGGTCGTTTTCTCTCGCGCGCCCATCGGCCGCGATCGCGGTTATTGTCACCGAGTCGATCAATGCCGAGACGGATGCCACAAACGCGGTCGTCTCGGCTGCGGATACCGACGACAGGGTTACCGAACTCAGCCCTATCCCCGATAGCGGCGCGACCGAGTGAAGTGCGCTCTTCGCCCCCTGAGACGCTGAGTAGCCGAGCGTATTAGAGCATGATGTAACAATCATGATTGCCAGCGCCAGCACAGCGATACGACTTAATCTTTTAATAATCATTTTAATCTCGTTCTTCGTAGTGATTACTACAGCATGCAAATGATAAGCACGTCGCCGGGATAGGCTAGCGACGGCGAGGCCCGGCCACAGCTTCCGCGAATGCGCCGGAAGCGACGCCTCCGTAGTTTTCTTATATACATATTTCCTCAAGGAGACCCTTATTTAAAAACGCCTCGCGGGCCTCGTCCTGGGCCCTGCGCTCGTCTTGTTCTGATAGTTCCAGTTCCCAGCTTGGAAGTAAAGGAAATACGCCTGGCTGGTGTCCAACTCATACGCTGTAGAGCACCAGTACATATCGTTTCCCTAGGTATCAGAGAAACCGCCGAGGCCGTTTAGATGTAGGCCGGAATACATTTCGTAAAGCTCGTCCTTCGAGGGTAAGAACCAGTCGCTGCACCCATCGTAGGTATAGGCGTCGCAGTACTGCGCCGACATGCCGGTACTGCCTTGCGTGGACAGCCAGGCGACCGCTACCGCCGTATTGGCTAGCCCATCGCCCATTGCCGAGCTCGTTCCGCTCACCGCAACGGAAGGTCCCCAGCCCACGCTAGTCTCTCCCGATTGCGGCGCGGCCTCCATATATCGCCAATCGCCGTACGGGTCGCCAACGGTATAGGAACCACGATCGTAGAATATCAGGCCGCCTGCCGGCCCCTGGCACCCAACGGACGTATAGCGGGCGAACAGGTTGATATCCGAGGAGACGAGTATCGAGTCTCCGGGAACATTCATCGTACCGGTGCCGTCGGCCTTTGTGTTCCATCCGTCAAACTGTTGATAAACGCTTGAGTGGATGAATGCGCCCTTGAGGCTACCGGTATTAGCGAGGGCGATCGAGACTTGACCTGAAGAAAGGTATATAGTCGCGGCCGGCACGGTCCCGCTCGTCGCTCCGTTGGCGTGGTAGGCGATAGCGAAGGTCGGCAGGACGCCGCGCGCTACCCTGAAACCTAGCTGACCGAAACGTTCATGAGGATACGTGTTGTTCTGGCTGTTGATGGAACAGGGGACCACGCCGTCGGTGAAGCCGCCTCCTCGATAGACGCGCTGTTCGCTGGAAGCCGCGCCTTGGTAATCTATTATGGCGCCTGCTGGGTAGCTCGGCGCGTACCAGTCCCAGAGCCACTCCCGGACGTTACCGCTCAGGTCATACAGGGTCAGTTCATTCGGTTGCCTCGAGCCCGCTGGATGCGTCTTGTTCTCGCTATTTGCTTGGTGCCAGGCAAACGAACCTATCTGGACGGTACCGTCATTCGCCTCGATGCTACCGCCGTACCCCTTCGTACGGCCATTCCTGTTAATGCCGTCGACGATGTCCCCGAGCCGGGAATCGCGCGTCGCCCCCATCGCCGACCACATCCACTCCATCTCGGTGGGCAGGCGATACCCGTTCGCGGTCTGGTCGGCGACGGCGCTGTTCCAATCCACGTCGTTAACAGCCGGGATGGTGACCGTAGCCGCCCAGTTCAACGGAGAGCCACCTACGGTTACGGTATATACGGGCGTTAGGCCCTCCATGAGGCTCAGCTTGTTACAGAAGGCGATGGCATGGTACCAGTTGACATACTGAACCGGATCCGAGGTACCCGAGGAATAGGCTTTCGCGCTCGGATCCTCCCCCATCACCGCCAGGTACAGTTCCCGCGTGACCTCGAGGTCTGCCATGGAGAAGGCGCTTACGTGCGATACGTTGTCGGCGGAGGCCGCGTCGCGCTGGAAAGCGCCGGCGGGAACCTCGACCATCGCCGGCCCTGGGAAGGCGCGGGAGGCTGGCTGAGCGCCGGCGGCGCCGTTATAGACGGTCAGGTAGGCCGGCTCGCCTACGGGAACGCTAACGGTTGACAGGCAGGTGACAGTACCCAGGGTATCCGAGACCAGGGTTCCGTCGGAGGCCTGGAGATAGACGCGCACCTCGCTACCGAGCCCCGATAGGAATATGGAGCGCGCGGCGAGGAGCCTCGAACCCGGCGCCACGAGCCAAGTCCTGGCTTCGCCTGAGGGCAGCTCGGCTATGTCTATATCGTGCAGCGTGGTCGCCTCGATGGGAGCGCCGGCCTGCCCGGTCGGCACCAGGTTGAGGGTAGAGCTCAGCGCGGGGTCTCCCACGCTGAGCGACGAGGTCTGGGTGAAGCGGACGACGCCCGAGCCGTCCTTAGCCTCGGCCCTGATGGTATAAGTCCCGTACGGTACGTCGCTGAGACTGACCGGCACGGTATCCGCGCCGACGGCTATTTGGACCGGATCGGCGGCTATCGCCGTTCCGCCAGACTCTGGCGAAAGGGTGACCTCGAGGCTCGCGGCCGTGGGGAGGAGGAGTCGCGGCGAGGCGCCGGCCGGCCCGGCGCCGGCAGCCGCGGCTGCGGAGCGCGCGAGGCGATCCGCGCCCGAGACTATGAAACTAAGGGATAGGTCCGCTTTATTGCCTACCACCCCGCTCACGGGCGATCGGCAAGCGCCTAACCCTACTAGCGAGGCTATTAAAATCATGATAAGCATGGACTTATAGCTAAGTAAAGCTATGAATTCCGTAGCGACAGGATGCTTGGTGGCGGGCATGGACCTCTCCAATATTTGGAAAACTGTCCATCTCTATATACTAAATACCACTAAGCGGCGTCCTATTTCAGCGAATCAATACGTCGTTTAGGAGAAGAGCCGCTTTAGCCAACGATTCGGTAGCATCTTGAAGGCCAGGTCTTACTCCCGCTCCTTCTGAGGCACGAGGTAGAGGCCGGAAAGATCGTAACCTTGGGCGACGGCTAAGGCCTTCATACGATCGAGGAGGTCGTCGCCGACGGTAGGCGTCCGTGACAGGAACCACAGGTAGTCGCGGCTATCGTTGCCGACCAGGGCCCAGGCATAGGCTTCGCTATCCAGTCCGAATATCAGGTAGTCGGCCTCGAAGAGCCCGAAGAACTTTACCTTGAGCCGCCCGGGCGCGTCTGCGTCGGGGATACGGGCCACGGCCTTGACCGAGGTATACGGGCCGTCGAGGGTCTTCTTAAAGCCCGAATTGAGCACGGCTATAGTGCCGTCCGCGTTGAGGGAGTACTCGGCCGTAGCCCCTACGAGGGTCCTCTCGAACGAGTGCTGGAAACGGGCTACCTCGTACCAGCGGCCGAGGTAGCGGTCGGGGTCGACGACGGGCACCGTATCGAGCGGCTCAAGGCCGCTCGGAACGGACGCGCACGCGGCCAAAAGCGCGAAAACGACGCTTGCTAGGGCGATTGCCTTTATCACTGAAGCCGTACGCATCGTTAACCTCCGAGTGATTCATAGATAAGACCTAGGTTTATGATAGTCCTTTCCGTGGATTGATGCAAAAATAGGAACGACGGCGCGGATAGGAGGCATTTCTAGACTAGAAAAACGTCGATAATCGGTAAGGTTTCCATCCGGAATCAATACTGTTTCTTGTTAGAATCAGTACTGTTACGGTATCGGAAACAATACTATTCCGTATCGAAACCGTACTGATACAGCGACGATTTCCAGGCTGAAAAACTCCGTAACTTATCCTGAAGGGTATTGAGGCGCAATAAATCCTCGTTCCCCGAGCATTGACATCGTATTTTCCTGACTATCGCCGAACCACGCGGAAGCCGACCGAGCTTCCAACCGCCCAAGGGCTCTCATTGATCCGGAACGCGACCGCGCACCAGCCATACGGATAATTCCAGCTCCCTCCTTTCTTTACGCGATAGGTAACGGCACCAAGTCCGCGGCCTTCCGCGCTATCCGAATCGACCATTCCAGTCGGCAGTACGCCGTAGTAGGGATCCCACATCCATTCGCAGACATTTCCGCTCATATCGTAGAGGCCGAGCTCATTTACGATCTTGCTCGCGGCAGGATGAGTCTTATTCTCCGGGTTTACGCAGTTCAGGTCGTACCAGGCGTAGTCCCCGACGCTGGCATATGCCGAGACCGATTCCACGCTGCCAGCGTAGCCTTTGCTCCATCCTCCGGCGTTATGACCCGCCACGATGTCGCCGCTCCTGGCGTCGCTCGTGGCTCCCATGGCCGCCCAGACCCATTCCATTTCGGTGGGTAGGCGATACCCGTTAGCGGACCAGTCGGCGGAGGCAGCGTTCCAATCCGCGTTGATAGCTCCGGAAGGGATAGCGGCGAAGGTCAAGGTAGCGAAATCAACGGGAACGCCGCCCACGCTGACGCCGTAGACTGGAGTCAAACCTTCCTTGAGGCTCAGCTTGTTGCAGAAGGCGATGGCATGATACCAGTTGACGTTCTGTACCGGATCCCCCGTCCCAGTTGAATATCCTGTAACGGGATCAGCCCATCCTGTGACGGCTGTCCACTGGGCGCGCGTGATCTCCGTCGCGCTCATCCGGTAGGCCTGCCGTATTCTGGTAATGTTCGTAGCCGTCGCGTCGCGCTGGTAGCTACCGACGGGTACCGCCTTTAGGGTGCCTACATTACCCGAGGAATAATCGTCAAGCCATTTCGCGTAGAGTATAAGCGGCGCGGATCCTACGGCGACGATACCGCCATACGGCATACAGTCGACGCCCGTTCCGTCGGGGCGCGTATTCCATCCAGAGAACGCCGAGCCTGACTTGACCAAGGTTCCCGTATTGGCGAGGACGGTAGCGGCGCTACCCTCTGAGTAGGTATTGGAGTCGACGGGCACGGAGCCGCTAGTCGCCCCGTTAGGATCGTACCTGACAGCGTACGTCGGCGTAGTCTCGCGGACGACCCTGAAGCCTATGCCGGAGTCGCTCGCCGTCTCCGGCGCGACATTGATCAGGCGGGAGGCTACGGCGCAACTAATGGAGCTGTTCGCCCGGCTACCTCCGCGCGTCACTCGGTAGCCGGAATAGGAAGGGCCCGCATAGTCGAGGACCTCATCGCTCGGATACGATCCGCCGAAATCCCAGCACCACTCGAGCACGTTCCCGCTCATATCATAGAGGCCTAGCTCGTTCGGCAGCTTCGATCCCGCTGGATGGGTCGTAGAGCCGCTATTTCCGTTATGCCATACGTAGTCGTCTATTCGGTCTATGGCGGTTCCGGGTTCTACGCACCCGCCATAGCCTTTCGAATACCCGCCGGTATTGATTCCGCCTTCGACATCCCCGGCCCGCGCGTCGCTCGCGGCGCCCATGGCAGCCCACATCCATTCCATCTCGGTGGGAAGGCGGTATCCGTTAGCGTCGGGATTCGCTATCGCCGAGTTCCAGTCCGGGTCGCTGCTAGTCGGGATAGCGCCCCAGTTAGCGCGGTCTGTGCTCCCGATGATCGAGTATACCGGCTCGAGGCCCTCTATTGAGCTCAACTCGTTACAGAACGCGATGGCGCCGTACCAGCTGCAACGTTGTACCGGGTCGCTCATCCCGGAGGAGCCTATCGCCGCGCTCGGGTCAGAGCCGGTTGCGCGGAGGTACAGTTCCCTCGTTACTTCGAGGCTAGCCATGGAGAAGGCGCTGACGCGGGAGATATTCGTAGCCGCGGTCGCGTCCCTCTGGAACGCTCCCGCCGGTACCGCTACCATCGCAGGTCCCGGGAAGGCCCTGGAGGCGGGTACGGCCGAGGAACCGCTATAGACGGTCAGGTACGCCGGGTTCCCGGAGCCGAGGCTCATGGTCGGAAGTCGGCTGGAAGCGCCATGCGACAGGGCTACCAACTTCCCGTCAGCCGATTGCAGGAACGCCATTGAGTCGGGCCCGAGGCCGGAGAAGAAGACTGACCGCGCGACGAGCAACCCGGCACCGGGAGCCAGGAACCAAGTCCTCGACTCCCCGGCCCCGAGGGACGGTATATCGATGGCGCTCGCGCCGGCCGCATCGAGAGCCGTAGCGTCCGCCGGTACGAGATTGAGCATGACGGTGACGGCATTTGATCCTATGGCGATGCCGGTCGCGGTTTGCATGAACAGGACCGCGCCGGCGCCGGTCTTCGCCTCGGCCTTGACGGTATAGGTCCCGTATGGAATCTCCGTCAGGCTAACCGGCACTTCGCTAGCGCCGGCGTCGATGGCCGTCGGCGCGGAGACGATAGAATCGCCGCCAAGTTCCGGGATCAAGGTCACCTCGAGCACGGACGCGGTGGGGAGGATGAGCCTAGGAGAAGGCGCCGCGCCTGCGGTATCGCCGCGCCCGGCGAGGCCGCTAGCCCGGGAGGCGCGCATCAGCCCCTCCGCCCCCGAGACGATGAAGCGCAGGGAAAGGTCCGCGTATACAGCGGGACGGCCTTCCATGGGCGATCGGCAGGCGCTTATGGCGACGATCGCCGAGGCAATCGCGGTCGCGCTAAGAATCGCGCTAAGAATCGCTCTATTGGAAGACGATACGCGCCTTCGCTTCCGTCCATGGCTGGCAACGAGCATGAATTTCTCCCGGGGTACATAGGATACGGCCTATGTTATACGGCGAGGGCATAATAATAACGTCCCGATTCGTTGAATCTATACTATCTCGCTGATTTATCTCCAGCTACGCAATACAGCACGCCTTTCTCACGGATAGCGGATGACCCTGATCCCGTACGCCTCCCCAAACGTCGCGTGGTTATTGGTATTATTCGAATACGGGTTCAACGCGCATTTCGCTGCGTTATACTTAAACGCAGCGCCGAACAGGTACGAGCTGCCGTTCGTCCCGCCGTCGAAATCGGTGACCGCACCGATAGCGATGGGCCTGTCCCGGACAATTTCCTCGACGTTACCGCTCATATCGAAAATATCGAGCTCGTTGGGATACCCTCCCCCGCCGGCCGTGCCGACGGGATGCGTCTTGCCTCCGCTATTCGCGTCGTACCAGGCGTAGCTCCCGACGTTCGCTTGCGCGGCGCCTAGCTCGGAGCTGCCCGCGTAGCCCTTGGCATAGCCGGTAGTATTGGCGCCCGTTCCCGTATACCCGTTCGACCGGTCGCTCGTCGCGCCCATCGCGGCCCACATCCACTGGAGGGAGGTCGGAATCCGGTAGCCGTCAGCGACGGCGCTGGTCGTTACGGCCTCCCACGCCGCGTCGTTGGCCGCCGTCGGTATGGCGCTGTGGATCAACGTATTAAAGTCGACTCCCGCGACCGAGTACACCGGCGTCAGGCCCTCGGCGATGCTGAGCCTATTGCAGAACGCTATAGCCATATACCAGTTGACGTTCTGGACCGGGTCGTCCGGGGAGCTAGCCCCATTACTGCTATACGCCGACAGGCTCGGATCGGCGCCCATTACCGCGAGGTACTGGCTCCTCGTTATCTCATGCTTAGCCATGAGGTATGGCCTGGTCAGGGTACTAAGGTCGGCAGGGCTGGCGCTGTACTGGAAACTGCCGGCGGGGACGAAGCTCAAGGCCCCAATATACGGCGATGACTCGTCCAGCCAGCTGGCGTACAGCCTTACGTCGGAGGAGGCGATCGTAAGGGTCGAGCCTTCGCCGTACGTCGTCCCGGAGCCGTTCGCGGCAGCGTTCCACCCGCCGAAGGCACTGCCCGCCTTGATGAGGCTCCCGGGTTTTCCCTTCACCGTTATCGCGTCCCCCGCCTCGTAGCCCGCGACGTCCACGGGCGCGGAGCCGGAGGTCGAGCCGTTGGGGTAGTACGTCACCGTATACGTGGGGTTGCCCGAGCGGAATGCCCTAATCGCCCTGGTATGCCTATCGGTATACGCTTGAACGCTCGAGACCTTGCCGGGATTATCGGGAACGAATTCAATCTCCCATGCGTTGAGGTCGTCGTTATTGATCGAGGTCCAATAGCGCTTTCCCCCGGCGAAGTCGCCGAGGCCCTTGGCGTGTACGTTCGTGTACATGAGCGACAGCTCTATATCGGTAGGAAGATACCAGTCGCCGTATCCGTTCACCGAATAGTCGGCGCATAGTTTCGCGGCATACGTCCCGGCGTCGCCAGCCGCTTGGATGATCGCGCTCGTATTAGCCATGCCGGTTCCGCAGGCGGCGTTATTGGCCGCCGCGACGGCGATGTCCGCGCCTGGGGCCCACGGGGCGCTAGAGCTCAAGTCGCTAGGCGCGGCCTCGAGGTAGCGCCACCCTCCTACAACGCTGCCCTGGTCGTAGAATACCACCCCTCCGGCCGGCCCTATCTTTCCCAAGACCGAGTCCGAGGCCGGATTAACCGTCGTCGTCCATATCGGATAGAGCGTTATGTTTTCCCTTCCCATGATGATGCTCTGGCCCTGGGCGTACGCGGTCCCGCTGCCGTTGGCCGCGGTGTTCCAGTCCAGGCGCTCCGTGATGCCGTCGCGGATAGCCGCGCCCCTTATAGCTGTCTTCTTGACGACTACCGGCGAGCCGCTGAGGTACCCCGCGAAGTCGACGGAGGCGCTGATTCCCGAGGCCGGGTCGGCCGCGTAGCGAACTGAATACGCGGCGCGGTAATGGACGGTCACGGGGCCGGCGGACCGGTTATAGACGGTCAAGTACAGGTCCGCGTCCTCGGGCAGGGTATCGGCGACGACGGCGTCGTCCGCGGCTCCGGAATCGAGGAGCGTCCCGTCCATCGACTGTATGAAGAAGACGATGTCGCTGGAAGCGGGACTGAGCATGCCCCTCGTGCCGCCGAATACCGAGGGGGGGACTATGAACGTCTCGGACGCGCCGGCGGCTAGCGCGAAGTCGGCCTGCTCGCCTATCAAGGCGGGCATGGGAACCGATACCGCGGGTACCAAGCTTAGCGTAACAGGCCCGCTCGAGGAGCGGAGATCGATCGTGGAGCTCTGCCTGAACGCGACGTCTCCCGAGGCGTCCTTCGCCTCGGCCGTTATCGCGTACTCGCCCGCTACGACGTCGCGGAAGGTAACCGAGGCCCTCGCCGAGCCGTCGGCTGAAGGCTCCATCGCGACGGTCTGCGGATCCGCGCTCGAGAGGCCATCGACGGAAGGCTCGAGTCTTACCGTCAGGCTGACGGCGGTCGGCAGGAGGAGCCTCGGGGACGCCCGCCCGTTCCCGCTAGCGGCCGCCGTCGCGGCGGCCACGGAGCTTCCGCTGACTATGAAGCCCAGGGTAAAGTCCGCCCTGGCCGCGCGCGCGGAATAGCCCCCGGGCTGAACGGGCGAGCGGCAGGAGAAAATCATGGCTAGTATGGAGACGGCGATTAGCGGGTAGCGTGCCGCCGCGTCGCGGGCTGGGAGACGGCTAGGGCTTTTGTACTGCATGGCGAGGAGCCTCCGGGATAACGGATAGTTCGGCCCGTAGTTATACAGCGCGCGCGCGAGCCTATCGTCCAAATTCGCGTAATCCGAACGTTCTCCCAGCCCGGTCTACGGACGAGGCCGGATCGACTTCCTCGCGGCCCGGGAGTAGCTCGCGGGCCCGCTCCAGCCTCGCCGCGATAAGCCGCGAATCGAGCCCCGTGTCTTTGTCTCGGGGCTCGATTCGGTCCCTACGGAATAAAGGTAGTGATTATATTATAATCTCCTATCAAGTCGGGATTCCAAATGCCGAGCGAGTATCCACTACGCCAAGTAACCCGGAGATAATAGAATCCAGCCGTAGCCGCCGCGGAGACGACTGTATAGGTAGCGCCGCCGTCATTCGTGAGAGAATAGTCGATAAGGTTACCGGCTTGATCGTACAGCCAAGCGTCGAACAGTTCCTGCCTCGCCCTCATCTCGACGTTCATGCTCAGGGTACCGTTAGCCGTTACCTGGATCCTATACGTATCCTCGTCGTTCATTTCCTGGATATACCCGTGCTTGCTCGCTCCCGCGGCGATGATCGGAGCGCTTCCGCGCCCATCCCAGGGCGGAGCGTCGTCGACGGTCCAATTAGCGTAGAGCGCTATGTCCCTATCGACCGTGAACGTATCGCCCGGCCAGTATTGGGCTCCGCTACCGTCGGAGGCCTCGGTCCAGCAGGGGAAATGCCTATTTGGGGTACCGGCTAACATGACACTATTATCGGGAACGGGAATCGATCGTTCCTCCCCGGAAATGACGTCGACTATACTCGGGAGGGAGCCGGTCCCTCCGTTCAAGTTGAAGACGATGCTATGCCTCGGCACCGCTGTCGCGAAGGCCGCCGCGACTGTCTTGTCGGCGTCCATGACGATCGTTGTCGTAAGATCGTAACCGCTCGCGTTTCCCGACCAGCCGTCGAACTTCCAAGTGGCGTCATTGGGGACGGCGGTCAGCGTCACTACGGTCCCCGGCTCGTAGTAACTCAAATCGGGGCTCACGCTAACGCTGCCGTGCGAATCGCCGCCATAGCTAAGTTCCTTGGGGTATGATGCGAGAAGCGAAGCTACCTCGCTCGCGGACAGTGCCACGCGGTAGGCCCGGAGGTCGTCGATGCGGCCCTCGAAGAAATTAGAGCCCGCGTCGTTGCCGATGACGCTCAGGGGCAGCTTCATGGCCACGGCCGCGGTATCGGTAATGGTGACGCCGTCAAGTACGCCGTCAACGTAGAGCCTTATATCGTGGCCGGTGTTGACTATGGCTACGTGGGTCCAAACGTAATTGTCTATGCTCGATGAGAAAGCGTAGGCAACGCCTCCGACGACGACGCCGACGCGTTGGCTGGAATCTGCCGCGAGTAGCGTCTGGCCTTCCGAGCCCGATAGCAAGGCCTGTGTCTTAGACAGGTCGGTCGTCTGCAGCCATGCGCACACGGTCCACGGCGGCGGCGCGTCGGCATGGGTAGACGATGACAAGCTGAGATACGACGATTGCGACGAGGCAAGGAGTAGAGCGCCCGCGCTACGGTAGTTATACCACTCCACGACCTGGGACGCGCCGGATCTCGTCGCTACTATCCCCCCTACGGACTCGGGGAAGTCGGTCGTCGATGCGACCTCGAAGGTCCACCTGGCCGCAGGCGTGCGGGGCACGTTCAAGGATAGGGAGGCCCTCCCGGCGACGGCGCTCTTGTTGTAGAGCGTTATATAGACAAGCGATTCGCCGGTAAGGGTAGAGCAATCCACGGTCCGTTCAGAGGAATCGCTGTTGAGTAGAAGGCCGCGCGAGTTCTGCACGAAGAGGAGGAGTCCCGCCGTGCGCTCGGCCACGAGGCTCATGGCGCCGTCCGCGAACGCGGCCCGGGGAACGGTCCAGGTCTTAGCCTCGTAGGCCGAGAACGTCTGCAGGATGGATCTTGCAGACTCGAGATAGACGAAGGGACTGCCCTCAGCGGCCACGGGGACCAGGCAGAGGTCGATGGCCTTGCTTTCCGATCCGAGCTCGATTAAAGATTCCTGGCGGAAGAGGACGGTCCCCGTCGCGTCGCTAGCCTCGGCCTTGACGGCGTACGATCCGAGCGGGACATTCAGGAAGGCTACTTCGACGCTCGTAGCGCCCGCGGCGATATCGACAACGGACGATAAGAGTCCAACCGAGTGCTCTCCTTCGGGCCTTAACGTGACGGTCAGCCGCGAGGAGCTGGGCAGTATTAGCCTGGCGCGGGAGTCGCCTTCGCCTACTGGTGACGCGGAGACCCCGCTGAGGACGAACGACATCGAGCAATCGACATGCTTCGCGTCGAGGGCCAGCGGGGACCGGCAGGCCGCGAGGGCCGTCGAGAGGAACAGAAGCACGATAAATTCCGCGCCGACCGAGCGGCCTCGGCCCGGGGATGCCAGATACGCCAAGAGAACCTCCACGGGATGGGTAGTCCATCCTCATGGATAGCTATATCGGGCACGCGTGCGTATGTCGTCCTATTTCAACGAAACAGTACCCTGGAGACGCGACTTCCTCGCGGCCCTATACTCGCTCGGGGTCATGCCGACGCGGCGATGGAACTGTCCGTTGAAGGCGCCCTTCGAAGAATAGCCTACCTCGAAGGCGATATCGAGTATGCCCAGGTCGTCGCGGCCCAGGAGGAGCTCGCAGGCCCGCTCTATCCTCGCCGCGTTAAGCCACGATGAGAAGCTCGAGCCCTTGTGGGAGTTGAAGTACTGGGAGAGCTTGTAGGACGGGACGCCGACGGCCCTGGCGAGCGTGGCTAGGTCGAGGTCCGGGTCGACGAAAACGCGCTGAGAGTTGGCGAGCTGCTCGAGGCGACCTCCTATCATGGCGGCCTCGGCCGGCCCGAGTCCCTGGCGCCTCTTGTGCTCGACGCCTATCTCCCTGCGCGCCTCGGCGAACACGTCCGGATTGGCTCGGATATAGAAATACCAGGCTAAGAGCTGTGCCTGCAGAGCGGATTGCCCGATCCTATACGGGATCTTGCGGTCAGTAAGGATCGCCGCGCCAATAGCGCATATCGTGACTAGGACGACGCCTACCCCGCATGACAGGACGCGAACGGCGCCTTTCCCCCTGGGCAGGTCGGAAGGATGCCAGCGCCCCGATCTCAGGGCCAGGACCGATATGACTATCGGCCAGGCGTAGGCGCCCACGTACGAGACGGCGTGGAATAGCCCGAGGGACTGGCCGTCCTCGACGCTCACCATCACTACGGGCGAGTCAATGACCGGGTCCAGGTACGGAAGCGCCAATAGTAGCGCCGACCAGGCCGCGCCGGCTATATAGACCTTGCGCTTGGTCCCGCGCCTCGCCTCGTCGCCGAAGAGGAACAGGGTTATCTCGAAGAGAGCCTGGCTCAGGACGAAGATTATGGCGATGAGGAGGAACCTGTCGACCAGCGGCGGGGGCAGGCGGTACTCGCTGATCCAGCTGAAGACGAAGAGCGCGCCGGTGGCGAGGAAAAGCGCCCCGAAGGCCATCCGGACGCGCTTCCGGCCGGGCTCTATGAAGAATCCTATGCCTATCACCATGAGGGCCAGTCCGCTGGAACTGCGGAAGAAGTCGTACAGGATGCTTATCATCGGGTCTCCACGTCCATAGCAACGTCGGGGAGTATACTACGATTTTAATCGTCATAGCGAAAATTTGCCGCGCGCCCCTAGTCCGGCGCGCCCCTAGTCCGGCGCGCCCCTTGTCCCGGGGGCCGGCTTCGAGGTACAAAGGTGTCTCCGGAGGATAATCCATGAGCGAACTCTGTCCCTGCGGCTCCGGCCGCGATTACTCGGCGTGCTGCGGCCCCGTCATCTCGGGCGCCGCCAAGGCCCAGACCGCCGAGGCGCTGATGCGTTCCCGCTATTCGGCCTACGCCAAGGGCGAGGTCGACTATATCATGAAGTCGTGCGTCGAGGACGACGGCATAGACGCCGAGGCGACCCGCTCCTGGAGCGAGAACGCCGACTGGAAGGGCCTCAAGATACTGCGCACCGAGAAGGGCGGCCCCTCCGACGCCGAGGGCGTCGTCGAGTTCGTCGCCAGCTACGTGATGGACGGCCTGAAGGACGAGCATAAGGAGACGGCCCGATTCGTCAAGAAGGACGGGACCTGGCTCTACGACTCGGGCGACGTCAAGACCGCCACGGTAGTGCGCGCGACGCCCAAGGTAGGCCGCAACGAGCCCTGCCCCTGCGGCTCCGGCAAGAAGTACAAGCAGTGCTGCGGTAAGTAGGAAGAGAGCCCGGCCGGGTTCCGTCCGGGCTCCCTTCCTCACGGCCTTTAGCCTCGGCTTCCGCGGCTCTCCGCTTCCCCGTCCGCCCTGAGCAGGGCGAATCGGCGCCTTCCTATCCTGGCCCGCAGTTCCGCGCCGGCCATTATGGCAATGATATCGTCCGCCGCGCCCGGCCTCGTCCCGCCTATCTCGACCGCTCCCTCCGCGATAAGCCTCCTTAGCTCGCTCTTGGACAGGCCGGTACCGAGGCTTCCGAGCAACTCGATCGCGGAGACGCAGCCGGCCCGGACGGCCACCGCGGGGGCGTCAGCGGGGAAGTCCCTCCTCGAGAACGTAGCCTCGAACCACTCCCTCTCCGCGGCCGCGGCCGCCTTGCCGTGGTGCCGCTCGACTATGGCCCCGGCGAGTTCCAGCTTCGCGTCGCGGGGATTCGTCCGCCCGCTCGCCATGCCGGACTCGAGCTCCCTGACGCGCTCCATCGACATGGTCGTATAGACCTCGGCCCACTGGACGACCAACCCGTCCGGCAGGCTCATGGCCTTGCCGAACGCCTCGCGCGGGGAATCGCCGAGGGCTATGAAATTGCCCAGGCTCTTGGATTGCTTCTTGACGCCGTCCAGGCCAGGAGTGATCCTGCTCGTTACTATCACCTGGGGCCTCATGCCGGCCTTCTCCTGGAAGAACCGCCCCATCGACTCGTTGAACAGCTGGTCGGACCCGACGATCGTGACGTCGGAGCGAAGCTCTACCGAGTCCCAGCCCTGTAGCACGGGGTAGACGAGCTCGCTGGCCCTTACCTCGAGGCCCGCCTCGGCCCTGGCGCGGAACATGTCGCGGGAAGAGAGCCTGGCCGCCGTCACGCCGCCTAATAATCCAATGAACTCGGCCAGGGGCTTACCGGCCCACCACTCGGAGTTGCGCCGGACCTCGAACAGCCCGGGGTCGTCGGTGATTAGTATCGATCCTACTTGCCGTATGAAGGATTCCGCGTCCCGTTCTATATCCGCCTGCGTTCGCGCCGCCCTCGCGGCGTCGCGGCCCGTAGGATCCCCGACGAGCGTCGTGAAGTCGCCTATCAGGAATTGCACCAGGTGCCCGCGCTCCTGCATCTGCCGCATCATCCACAGGTTGACCGCGTGCCCGAGGTGCAGGAACGGCGCGGTGACGTCGGCGCCGAACTTGATCCTCAGCTTCCTGCCCGAGTCGAGCAGGCTCCTGAATTCCGCGAGGCTGACGACGTCGTCCGTCGTCCTCGCGAACGCCTCGATTAAGCCCTCGTTCCGTACCCCATGTCGTTGCCTCCGATGATTAGCGGTTTGCGACGCCCCAGGGGCGCGCTTGGCGATACAAAAAAAAAGGCTCCCGGCGAAGCCGGGAGCCGCAGCGAGCGTCGAGGTATGACGCGCTAGTCCCGGTACGCTCGGCGCGAGGAGTAATAATAGTACTGCGCCGAGGCCGGCATACGGGTCGTCATGAGGATCATTCTATAGCGCTCCCGGCGTCGAGGTCAACGGGCCCGGCGTACGGAGCGTTTCCTTGGACAGGAACGCCTCGTAGGGATATACTCGCGGAGAGCCGCGCGAAGGGGGATCCCATGACCGTATACGAAGGATCGATTATAAGCTGCGACGCCGCGGGCGGCGCGTACCGCTTCCTCGTCGAGGACGGCGGCCGGATAGCCTTCGTCGGGGACGGCCTGCCCGAGGCCTATAGGGGCCTTCCAAGGGTCGCGCTCGATGGCAAGGCGCTGCTCCCGGCCTTTACCGATACCCATATACACTTCATGTCGTACGCGCTGTTCTCGGCCGGGCTCGACGTCAGGTCCGCCCAGTCGATAACCGAGGCGAAGGAGACGGTCGCCGATTTCGCCGGGAGCCGGAAGGACTCCATTGTCCTCGGTTTCGGGGCCTCGCCCCATAGCGTGGCGGAGAGGCGTCTTCTTAGCCGGGCCGACCTCGACGCGGCGTGCCCTAATAGGCCCGCGTACATTGTCAAGTACGACGGCCACGCCGCCATAGCCAACTCGGCGCTCCTCTCGGCCCTGCCCGCGGGTACGGCCTCGCTCCGCGGCTACGACGGGGCCTCGGGCCTCCTGACCCAGGAGGCCTTCTTCCGCGCCACGGACTTCGTCACGGGCAAGGTATCGCTTCCGAGCACGCTGGGCAACATGCTCTCCGCTATCGACTCCATGGCCGCCATGGGCGTCGGGGCGCTGCATTCCGTCACCGGCGTGGGGTTCCCGATGGACCTCGACGTCGGGCTCGAGAGCCTCTTCGCCCGGGGGATCCGCAACCCGATGACCTACCGGGTCTTCTTCCAGACCATGGACGTCGAGAAGGTCAGGAAGCGCGGCCTTCCGAGGATAGGCGGATGCTTCGCCACCGCCCTCGACGGCTGCTTCGGATCGGCCGACGCGGCGCTGCTGAAGCCGTACGCTCCCGCGGCCGGCCTCGCTCCCGCGGCCGCCAAGGGAGTGCTGTACTACCCGGACTCCAGGGTCAGGGATTTCTGCGTAGCCTCGAACAGGGCCGGGCTCCAGATAGAGATCCACGCCATCGGCGACGCGGCCTTCGACCAGGCCGTCTCGTCGATATCGGCCGCCCTCGACGACTTCCCCCGCGACGACCATAGGCATACGATTATCCACGCCTGCCTTCCGACCGTGGCGGGCCTCGAGGCCTGCGCGCGGCGCGGCATAGCCATTGCCCTCCAGCCGGCCTTCCTCGACTGGGCGCAGGAACCGCTCGAGTACCTAGAGTCGATACTGGGCGACCGGGCCATGAGGCTCTCGCCGCTCAGGACGATGCGCGATATGGGCATAGTCATGGCAGGCGGCTCGGACGCCCCGTGCACCGTACCCGATCCCATCGCGGGCATCCACGCGGCCTGCAACCATTACGCGCCGGGCCAATCCCTCGGCGTACAGGAAGCCCTCGATCTATATACCAGGAACGCGGCCTACGTCGGCTTCGACGACGGGGAACGCGGCAGCCTCGAGGCGGGCAAGATAGCCGACATGGTCGTGCTCGACGGCAACCCGCTCGCCGTGCCCGTCGCGGAGCTTCGGGGGCTCCGGGTAGAGGGCCTCTTCCTCGCCGGCAAGCCGTATCGCCCCGGCCAGGGCGCAGCGAGCCTAGTCGCGCGCGGGCTTTTAAACGGAAAGGCGCGGATATGACGCTCTTGCTACGGAAGGACTATCGATGAGACTGGACACCTTAATCGCTGGAGGCTCGATCGTCGACCCGATCGCGGGGACGCTCCTTAAGGCGAACGTCGGCTTCGCCGGCGGCCGCGTCGCATACCTGGGCCGGGAGGCGCCCGAGGCCGCCCGCGTCGTAGACGCCGCGGGCCTCTTCGTGTCGCCCGGCTTCGTAGACACGCATATGCACGACGAGGAGCTGGACGATCTCTACACGATACAGCGCGCCCTGCTCCTCCAGGGCGTGACGACGGCCATAGCCGGCAACTGCGGCTCGGGGCCCTTGATGGAAGCCTATAAGCCCAAGCGGCAGGCTCCTATGCTCAAGCTCGCCTACCAGACGGGGCATACCGCGCTCAGGAAGGCGGTCGGCATCGACGACGCCTACAGGCCGGCCACCGCCGCCGAGATAGCCCGGATGCAAGGCCTATTGCGCGGGGAGCTCGAGCGCGGCAGCTTCGGCCTGTCGTTCGGCCTCGAGTACGCGCCCAACACGAGCCCCGCGGAGATAGACGCCCTGGCGTCCCTCCTCTCGGGCCTTCCGGAACGCTGGATATCGGTGCATATACGCTACGACGGCCCGCGCTGCCTGGAGGGCGTGCGCGAGGTCATCGACATAGCTAGGCGCTTCAAGGTTCGCGTGCAGGTATCGCATATAGGCAGCATGACGGCCTTCGGCTACTGCGCCGAGGCCGTGGGCCTCGTCGAGGCGGCCAAGGCGGAGGGGCTCGACATGAGCTTCGACTGCTACCCCTACGACGCCTTCTGCACGCACATCGGCTCGGCCGTCTTCGACCCGGGTTTCGAGGAGCGATGGCAGAAAGGGCTTTCCGACCTCGAGGCCGCTAGCGGCAAGCACAAGGGCGCGAGGCTGACGCCCGAGTCGTACGCCGACCTCAGGGCCAACGACCCGGAGGCGCTCGTCATCGCCCACGTCATGAACGGCGAGGAGATACGCACCTGCCTCGCGCATCCTTCCTGCGCCGTCGCTTCCGACGGGGTCCTGCACGACGGCCAGGGCCACCCCAGGGCGGCGGGAACCTTCCCGCGGGCGCTGCGCATCCTTCGCGAGGCGGGCCTGTCGTGGCCCGAGGCCGTCAGGCACGCCACGAGCCTGCCGGCCTCCATGGCCTGGCTCGACTCGGGCGCCCTCGCTATGGGCTCCCCGGCGGACGCGGTCGTCTTCGACCCTGAAGCGCTACGCGACAAGGCGACGTTCGCCGACCAGCTCGCGCCGCCGGAGGGGATAGCCTACGTGTTCGTGGACGGCGCGATGGCGGTCGACCACGGGACCTGCGCGGCGGAACCTGCGGGACGGCTACTGTTCAAGGGGACGGCGGACGCTCGCTAGCGGTAGGACACCTCCGCGTAGGGGTCGCCGTCCGAGAGGAACAGCATCGCGCCGTAGAGGAGGTCGAACTCGAGGACGGTCCCGTAGCGCAGGTCGTCGCAGGGCTCGTCGGCCTCGCAAATGAGGTGGTCGCTCGAGCTGCCTATCACGTGGATACGCGGATCGCGCGGCTCGAGGTACTCGTGGCTGCCGACGTCGCGCTTGCCTACCGCCAGGAGGAGCCTGGTACGCAGGCCGCGGTCCTCGTAATCGGGGCAGCGGCCGAAGGCGTCCACGCAGCGCTCCCCGACCGGCAGGCTAGGCTTTATGCGCTTCTCCACTATCTCGGCTCGCAGGACGAACGCTCCAGAGGAGACGCCGGGCGCCTGGACGCCGTAGAAGCGCGGCAGGTCCATGGCGCATAGCGCGCCCTCCCCTATACGCAGCTCGGTGACTCCCTCCGGCATGCCTCCGCGGAGGAGCAAGGGCAGGCTCGAGGTGGCCCCGCCCGAGACTACGTCGAGCTTCCTCCCTATAGCGGCCTCTATCCGGGCGGCGACCCGGCATAGCCGCCCCAGGTTGCATTCCGCCGGCAGTATCGAACCGTAGCAGCCTAGGTTAGTGCCTATCCCCCTAAGGAACAGGGAGGGCAGGCCGCGCTCCACCCTGACGGCCTCCTCCACCAACTCGTCGTCGTCGAACCAGCCCTCGCGGAGGTCGCCCAGGTCAAGCATGAGGACTACGCCGTGCCGCGCGCCCGACTCTCGGGCGGCTGCGGCCGCGAGCGACAGCGCGGCAGGGTCCGACTGCAGGCTCCAGTCGGCCAGCGCGACGGCCTCGGCGAGCTCGCTGGCCCCGGGCACGCGGAGGAGGCCTAGCCCCAGGCCTCCTGGGAGGACGCCCGATTCGCGCGCGGCGCGCAAGCCTCGAAGCTGCTCGAGCCTGGAACTGGCCAGCGCTCGGCAGCCTCCGCGCGCCATGGCGGCGGCGACCGGGACGAGGCCTCCCGCGCCTTTCACCACGCCCGTGAGCGCGATGCCGCTCGCCTCGCACAGCCTTCGCACGGCCAGGGTATTCGATTCTACGGCGCCCAGGTCGATGCTTAGCGAAGGCAACCGTAGAGATCGCGCAATCGATTCGCTCATGGCGTATCCTTGCACGGCGAGAGGATGTTGGCAAGGTCCTTCATGGACTCAGTCGCGCGGAATGAACGCCCGAGGGCTTGAAGGCGATTCTCCCCGCGAACTACACTATACCATCCTAACGTGAGCGGGGGCCCCTATTGAGACTGACGATTAGACGCGGAACCTTATTGGCGATAGCCGTCTGGGCGTCGCCTGCGATAGCCTCGTCCGACACGTCGCTCCGGGAGCTGTACGCGACGCCGCTGAGCTCCATGAGCGATCCGCGCATCGTCAGCGTCGTAGTCCTATTCGCCGTCCTGGCGCTCGGCGCGGCCTTGAGCTCGGGCGTATCGGCGTTCCTGCTGCGCAGGAGGATCTCCGCCCAGCACGAGGAGCTACAGGAGAAGGTCGCCAAGCTCGAGAACTTGGAGCTCAGGCAGGAAGCCGTATTGAGCGCTATGCCCGATCTCATTTTCACCTACGATTCCGAGGCTCGCTATACGGGGTATCTACGCAGCGGCAGCACCGGGTACGCCGTCGACCCGGATCTATTCGTAGGGAAGACCATCGGCGAGATTTTCGGGGACGACGAGCTACAGGCGAAGACGCTCGAGGCCATACGGCGGGCTCTAGCCGGCATGGGCCCTCAGCTATTCGAATACTGCCTGCCGATGGAACCCCAGGCTCGCTTCGAGGCCCGCGTCGTCAGGCTCGCGGACAATTCCGCGCTCGCCATATGCCGGGACATAACGGAGCGCTACCGGGCCGAGGAGCAGAAGACGGAGTCGATAGCAGAGAAGGAGGCCCTCCTTAAGGAGATCCACCATCGCGTCAAGAATAATATGCAGATCGTCTCCAGCCTCCTGTCGATGCAGTCGGCCCGGGCCAAGGATCCGTACGACCAGGAGCTGTTCTTAGACAGCCAGAGCCGGATCAGGGCCATGGCGGCAGTGCACGACCAGCTGTACCGGTCCAAGGATTTCTCGTCCATACCGGCCGGCGAGTACCTATCGGACCTGGTCGCCGGCCTGGAGGCCAGCTGGACCAGGCCTGACCGCTGGATTCGGGCCTCCGTGGACGCGGACGGCACGGCCCTGGAGCTGGACAGGGCCGTGCCGCTCGGGCTCATCGTCAACGAGCTCGTCACCAACTCGTTCAAGTACGCGTTCGCCCCCGGGACTTCCGGTTCGATATCGGTAAGCGTCCGGGGCTCCGAGGAGGGCGAGGTATGCGTATCGGTAGCCGACGACGGATCCGGCTTCCCTCCGGGATTCGACCCGAGGAAAGGCGACGGCGGCATGGGCTATACCATCATCAACGCCCTCGTCATGCAGATACGCGGCGCCATCGAGATCATGGACCTGGGCGGGCGCGGATCCGAGGTCAGGATATGCGCTCCGCCGCCTAAGAAGGCTCAGCCGTAGCTGTGCAAGCCGGGCAGGAGGTAATTGACGCCGAAGAACGTGAACGCCGCGCATAGGAAGCCCGCGACGGCGACGATCGCCGGGAGGGAGTCCTTGCGCTTCATCACGAGGCGCAGGTGCAGGTACGCGGTATAGACCAGCCACGTGATTAGGCCCCAGGTCTCCTTCGGGTCCCAGCTCCACCACCGCCCCCACGCCTGCTCGGCCCATATGGCGCCGAACACGAGCGCCCCGGCCGTGAAGAACGGGTAGCCGACGGCTATGGCGGTATACGTCAGCCTGTCGAGCTCTAGCCTGCGCTCGCCGTCCTTCGAGAACAGGAACAGTATCGACGTGACGAAGCCCGCGACGAAGAACGCCTCGCCTACGAAGGTGAAGCTGACGTGCAGGAGGAGCCAGGCCGAGCGTAGGGCCGGTATAGGCGGCAGGGCCTCCTTGGGTATCAAAGGCGAGCTCGCCACCGCGAGCATGACCACGGCGACCATGGTAGAGCCGAATACGGCCGCGGGCTTGTACGGGAGGCGCCTCTGGTAGCGATAGGCGAAGCACACCGCGCCTATGACGGCCGCGAAGAAGGCTAGCGACTCGTAGGTACTGGTTAGCGCCACGAAGCCTACCTCGAGGCTGCGCAGCGCCAGCGCGACGAGCAGCGAGGCGGAGGCGGCGAGCAGTATCCACGGGCCTATCGCGTCAGTCCCGGCGTTCCTCTTGAAGATGAAGACTACCTGAACGGCGGCCGAGGCTAGGAACAGCGCGAACGCGGCGTTCGCGAAAACGGAGTCTAGGCTCATACGCCCTCCTTTAGCTTCTGAGCGAAAGTCCACGCCGTGCCCAGCGCTATGAGCGCGAGCGCGACCATGACCAGCGGATAGCCGGGATCCGACACGGCCTCGATGCCGGTCGCCAGGCCCGCGCGAAGGCCGACGACCTCGAGCTCGCCGACCCCGTCGCCCGGGCCGGCCCTGACCGTCTTACCCTCGGCGCCAGCGCCTACTCGCATCACGGCGCGGATACCGTCGGCCTCGGGCGACATGAAGTAATAGGCCGTGCCGCCCACCACGCGCTCCTCGCCCTGGGCCAGGATAATCTCGCCGCCGGCGGGATCGGCCAGGGCGAGCGCCGGCGCCTCCTCGTAGCTAGCCTGGTAGAACGTGAGGCCCGAGTACCGTAGCGGCGAGTTGACGCGGATCTCCGCCTTCTCCAATACCGGGGCGCCGCCTTCCAGGACGGTCACGACCGAGACCCAATCCCGAGGGCGGCCGTCGGGATACCGCTCGAAGCGGAAGTCGTCTAGATGCAGCACCGAGCCGCCGGGCAGGTTAACGCTATCGCCGGGCGACAGCGTTACGAAGCCCTGCCGATGCCCGGAGAACGACCATACGCTGCCGACTACCAGCGCCATGAGGCCTACGTGAAGGATATCGGGACCGTGCCTCCGGCCGCGCTTCTTCCGCGCCTCGCGGACCAGGCGCTTGACCGTGCACGCGGAGAGATTAGCGAAGAATAGGAAGGCCGGGATGATGAACAGGATTGAGCTGAAGAAACGGCCGAACCCCGTCTGCACGACGAGCAAGGCCACGAGCCGGGGGTACATGGCGTCGTACGCCTCCTCGGACAGGCCTTGCGGCACGAGGGTCGCCGCTATGCACGTCGCGACGAGGTAGGCGATGAGGACGATGGCGAGCCTCATCGAGGATATCCAAGCTATGAATTTCTTCAAGGTACGTCCTCTCCGATAGGCCAGACAGCCTACTTCACGCGGAACGGAACTGTCAACTTAAGTAAATTACTAATATATAGATTTTTTTTTATCTATTTACACCTCTATATTCATCTAGTATCATTCGGTATATCTATCGGGGCCGTCGGCCCCGTCCTATTACGCGTAAGGAGGTTCCATAGTGAATACGGCGACCTCGACGCGGGCCATGATCCTCGTCGCCCTGTTCGGCGCCGGAACGCTCGCCGCGAATGCCTCGGGCTCGAGCTGCCTCGACTGCCATACGAACGAAGCGACGATGAAGCGGCTCGTCGTCCCGCCCTCGGGCGGATCCGCCGAAGGCGAGGGGTGAGCTGGCGCTCCTCCCCCGGTTCGGGCGGATTATTACATGGGCTATGTAGTCTCTAAGGACGCGCTCGAGGGCGATGCCCACTTCTACCTCGATTGTACCGCATGCCACAAGGGCGATTCGTCCAAGGCTGCCAAGGACGGAGCCCATACGGGCCTCGTGAGGCGTCCCTCCGACGATCCCGTCGGCTCCTGCGGCCAATGCCACGAGGAGACGGCCAAGACGTACACGCTCTCCCTGCATTACACGGCCGCCGGCATGAAGCACGGCGTATCGCCGCGATTCGACGCCCCCGGCGAGCGGATCTTCGAGGAGAAGGTGTTCCAGCAATCGTGCCGCAGCTGCCACGCCTCGTGCGGGGACTGCCACGTCAAGAGCCCGGTAATCTCGGGCGTGGATTCAGGCTTACTGGACGGCCACCGTTTCGTGAAGAAGGCGGAGGACAAGACCTGCGCGCTATGCCACGGAGGGCGCGTATGGCCGGAATTCACCGGCGATTACGGCGGTACCCCGGACGTGCATTACCGCAAGGGCATGACCTGCTCGGATTGCCACGAGGGCAAGCAGTTCCACGGCGACGGCGTCGCCTACGAGGGGCGCAAGCAAGTGGCGGATAAGCCGTCATGCGCCGGGTGCCACGACCTGTCGAAGCTAGGAAAGGCCTCCACGAAGGAAACGCACGCCACGCACGCGGACGGCGTCTCGTGCTCCGCCTGCCATACGGCCTCCGCGTACAGGCAATGCAGCTCCTGCCACCTAGGCGGAGGAGCCTCGGCCAGCCCCGCCATCGTGCTCGGGCACAGCCCCAGGACGCCGGGCCAGCTGACCACGCTCAGGCTCATCCCCACGGGGCGCGCCACGTTCGCCCCCGCGGGCCTCGAGATGAAGAACTACGACTCGCTGCCCAACTACTGGGACACGGTACCGCACAACATAGCGAAGCGCACGGACCGCACCAGGGACTGCGACACCTGCCACCAGGAAGGCCTGTACTACCTGGAGACCGAACGCCTGCCGGCGGGCGGCTCGACCAAGAACCTGGAACTCGTCCCCTAAGCCGTAGGGGAGAAGAACCGCAAGGAGTAATCGAATGAAGAAGGCACTACCGATCCTGCTCGCCGCCGCGCTCGTCGCGCCGGCCTTCGCCCGCGGCGTCGATCCCATAGTCTCCGTCGAGTGGCTCGCGGCCAACTCGGCCAAGCCGGGCGTCGTCGTCGTGGACGTGAGGAAGGTCGACGACTATAAGGCCGGCCACGTACCCGGCGCGGTCAACGTCCTAGGGCTCTTCGTGGCCAAGGACGGCCTGTCAAACGAGGTCCCCGAGGCCGACGACCTCTCGGAGATAATCGCCGACGCCGGTATCGACGCGGCCTCGACCGTGGTCGTGGTGGAGGCCGACGGCGCCCGCTTCGCGTGGGCCACCCGCGTCGCGTGGACCCTGGTCTACGCAGGCGTCCCCAACGTCGCCGTGCTCGACGGAGGCTACGCCGAGTGGACCAAGGCCGGCAAGGAGACCGCTAGCGGGTTCGAGTCGAGGGACGGCACCGACTTCAAGGTGAAGTTCGTCGACTCCTATATCTCCACCAAGGACTACGTCGTCAAGAACCTGAGGCGCGCCCAGATCGTCGACGCCCGTTCCTACGACACCTACTTCGGCGTGACCAAGCAGGGCTTCGTCGAGCAGTTCGGCCATATCCCCGGCGCGACCGCCCTGCCCGCCTCGTGGCTGACGGTCGGAGGCCTCGTCCGTCCCAAGGCCGAGCTCGAGGAGGCCGTCAAGGCGCTCAAGCTGGACCCCAAGAAGGATATGGTCGTCCATTGCGACTCGGGCGTGCTCTGCACCGCCTGGTGGTGGATCCTGAGCCAGCAGCTCGGCTGGACCAAGGTCAGGTCGTACGACGGCTCGGCCCAGGAGATATCCAAGGATCCCGCCGTAAAATTCGTGAAGTACGTCTGGAAGTAATCCGGAGCGCTATCGTTACCGGGCCGCCCTTCCTCCAGGAAGGGCGGCCTCCTATTCGCCTGCGCCCCCCTGAAAGGACCGGCCCTCCTCGGCCCCCGGGGGCGAGAGGGAAGCCGCGGCCCATCGCTCCATGAAGAAGACGCCCTCCTTGACGAGGTCGAAGGACGCGTCGCCTATGCACCAGTCGAGGAAGACGGCGCGGGCCGAGCGGTTGAAGAAGCCGGCCAGCCTTTCGGCGCCGAGGTCGGCCCTGAATTCGCCGGAGGCCTGTCCCTCGGCGATGATCGCCTCCACGATCCTGACCCAGTGCCTGTCGCCGTTGGTGAGGATCTTGTCGCCGCCGGGCTGGGACGTCTGGTTGGCGTAGAGCACCTTGAGGCTGTCGCAGCCGATCTCGTCGCGCACGTAGCGCATCTGGGCGCGGGTAAAGGCCGATAGCTTGGCGCGGGCCGTCGCGTAGCGCCCGAGCCTGCGCCTCGCGAAGTCGGCGTAATAGGCGTCTATCTTCTTGAACTCCTCGACTATTATGTCGCTCTTGGTGGAGAAATACGTATAGAAGCTGCCCTTCGCGACGCCGGCGGCCCCGGTGATGTCGTCTACCGTCACCGAGTCGAACCCGCGCTCCTTCCAAAGCCTGAGCGCGCTCTCCATGATGGCGGACTTCGTCCGCAGGGCCGTCGGGCCGAGGCTCGCCACGTTTACGGCGCCATTCCAGGCGCGCCGTCCGGTACCGGCGCGCCGTCCGGGTCGAATATCTTGCCCGGGTTCATGATGCCGTTGGGGTCCCAGGCGAGCTTTATGGAGCGCATCAGCTCCAGCTCTACCGGGTCGACGAGCCGGGCGAGGTGGGCCTTCCTCTTGATGCCTATGCCGTGCTCCCCCGATATCTTGCCGCCAAGGTCGCGCACCGCGGCGTACAGCTCCCTGAGGCAGAGATCCTCGTTGCGGCGCCAGGTCGCCATGTCCATGCCGGGATCCTTGACCAGGGTGGCGTGCAGGTTGCCGTCGCCCGCGTGCCCGTAGCAGGGGATGGTCATGCCGTAGGCGGCGCTCAGGCGCTCGAGCACGGGGATGATCTCCGGTATCGACGCCATGGGGACGACGATGTCCTCGAGGCTCTGCACCGGGCTCTGGACCTTGAAGGCCTCGGCGATATTCCGCCTGACGTTCCAGATGCGCTCTATGTTGTTGCGGTCCTCGGCTACGTAGACCTCCAGCGCTCCCCTCTCCTCGCATAGCTCGCCTATGGCTATGAGGTCGGCCTCGACCTTCGCCGGGTCGGAGCCGTCCACCTCGACTAAGAGCATGGCGCCCGCCTCGTCGTAGGGCAGGCTCTCGTTCAGGTATCCGCAGCTCGCGCGTATGGAGAGCCTATCCATGAATTCGAGGCTCGTAGGCGCGAGGCCCTTGGCCATGATGGCGGGCACCGCGTCGATCGCCTCCCTCGGGGTCTTCCACAGGACGAGCAGGTCGGACTTCGCCGTCGGGTACCCGACGAGGCCTATGATAGCCTCCGTCACTACGCCGAGCGTCCCCTCGGAGCCTATGACCAGGCGCTTGAGGTCGTAGCCCGAGACGTCCTTGGACAGCTTGCCTCCCAGCCTGACGACGTCGCCCTTCGGCGTAACGAGGGTTAGGCCCTGGACGTAGCGGCCGGTCACCCCGTACTTCACGGCCTTGCCCCCGCCGGCGTTCTCCGCGATGTTGCCTCCTATCATGCAGGTCTGGAGGCTCATCGGGTAGCCGGCGAAGAACAGGCCCTTGCCCTGGACTAATTCCGCCAGGTCGTTAGTGACCATGCCGGCCTCGACCACGGCCACCATGTTCCCGACGTCCAGCTCGAGGAGCCTGTTCATCTTCTCCAAGGACAGGACTATGCCGCCGTACAGAGGTATGGCCCCCCCCGAGAGACCCGAGCCGGCGCCGCGGGGCGTTACGGGCACGCGCTCCCTGTTGGCCAGGCGCACTATCGCGGCGACGATCTCCGTATCGGTCGCCAGCACGACGGCCTCGGGCATGCGGCCGTACTCCTCGGCGCTGGTCTCGTCGTGGGAGTAGGCCTCCAGCCGCTCCGCGTCGACTATGACGTTGGAGGCGCCCGCTATCCCGCGGAGCTCCTCGACGATGGCCGGCGTCACCGCCGCGAAAGCCGCTGGCTTACTCGCCATGATTATCTGCCTCCATCTTCCGGGCCGCCAGGCGGCGGCGCAGCTCGGGTACGAATAGGAACGCGTCGGCGACGACGGCGTAGTCGGCCAGCTTGTGCAGGTTGGCGTCGGGATCGGGGTTGACCGAGACTATGACCTCGCTCGTCTTGATTCCCGCGAGGTGCTGGATGGCGCCCGAGATGCCTATGCCGACGTAGAGCCGAGGCGAGACCGTCTTGCCCGAGAGGCCTATCTGGTGAGGGTAGCCTATCCAGCCTCGGTCCACGGCCTCGCGGCTCGCGCCCACGACGCCGCCCAGGTCCTCCGCGAGGCCCCGTACCAGGGCGAGGTTCTCCGCCTTCTTGAGGCCCTTGCCCCCCGCGACCACTATCCCCGCTTCCTCCACGCAACCGGAGCCGTCGGCGTCCTTCCTATAGCCCAGCACCCGGACTCGCCCGTCCATCACGCTGTCCGCCACGGGCACGTCGACTATGATCCCCCGCCTAGCGGGGTCCCGGGGCAGCGGCCTCGATGACCTAGGGCGTACAGTGGCCATCTGCGGCCTGCGGTCAGGGGTCTTGATCGTCGCCATGATGTTGCCGCCTATGGCCGGCCTCGTCTGCAGCAGGAGCCCGGTGCCCTCCTCTATGTCCAGCTCGGTGCAGTCGGCGGTCAGGCCGGCCCTGACGCGCACCGCGAGGTGGGGCATCAGGGTCCTGCCGGAAGACGTCGCCGCCGCGAGCACGACGCTCGGGGAGTAGGCGGAGACGAGTCCCGAGAGCGCGTTGGAGTACGGCTCGCAGACGAAGTGGGCGAGCCTAGGATCCTGGACGGAATATACCGCGTCGGCGCCGCGCTCGACGAGCTCGGTCATGGCCTCGCGGCTGACGCCGTCGCCGATGACGACCGAGGCGAGCCCCGTCCCCAGCTTGTCCGCTAGCCGCCGCCCTCGGGCTAGCAGCTCGAACGAGACGTCCTTGAGCGCGCCGTCGCGCTGCTCGGCTATGGTCCATACGAGGCATTGGCAGGTCTCGGCGCTCATAGGAGTCCCTTCTTCTCGAGGAAGGCGACGAGCCCGTCCGCCGCCGCCGCGACGCCCTCATCGTCCTTCGCGATAACTGTAGCGCCGCCCCGGGAGACCTTAGGCGAGGCGATCCTCACGACCTTGGTGGGCGAGCCCTTGAGGCCCAGGTAGCTCGGGTCGAGGTCTATGCTGTCGGCGTCCAGCACGGCGATGTCGATGTCCTTGGAGCGCTTCTTCCCGCGGAGGGTCGGGAGCCGCGGGGAGGCTATCTCCTTGACGACGGTCAGGAGAGCGGGGAGCGTTATCGCCAGGCGCTGGTAGCCGTCCTCGACGAGCCGCTCCAGGATCATCTCGCCGCCTTCGACGCTCTCTATGCGCGAGACGTAGGTGGCCAGCGGGAGGCCTAGCCACGACGCGATGCCCGGGCCCACCTGCGCGGTATCCCCGTCGGTCGCGCGCTCGCCCGCGATCACCAGGTCGAAGTAGCCGAGCTTCCGCGCGGCCTGGGCGATGGTATAGGACGTGGCCCAGGTATCGGAGCCGCCGAACCTGCGGTCGGAGACGAGCACCGCCTCGTCGCAGCCCATGGCCACGGCCTCCCTGAGCGCCTTGGCGGCCTGGGCGGGCCCCATGCTCAGGGCTACGACGGTCCCTCCGCGCTCCGCCTTGAGCCGCAGCGCCGCCTCGACGGCGTACAGGTCGAGCGGGTTCACCACCGTCTCCACTCCCGCTCGGACCACGGTCCCGGTCTCGGGATCCATCTTGACGTCGCCCGTCTCGGGCACTTGCTTTATGGGTACCAGTATTCTCAAGGTTCCTCCGGCGGACGGGACGGCCGGGCGCGCCGCGCCCCTGGCTCGTTTTCCCGCCTCGAAGGATTGTAAGACCACATCTGACTATGGTCAACTATTTTTTGACCATAGTCATATTTTTCCTGCCCATTCGCCGGCAAGGCGACGCCCGGCAAGGCGACCCATAGGCCGGCGACTATCCTAGGCGACCGCCCCGAAGGCCACCCCGGCCAGCGTCGACAGCGCGACCACGAGGGCGACGTACGTGGCCGTCTTCTTCCACCCCAGCTCGGCTGAGATGACGAGCATCGACGGCAGGGATAGGCTGGGCCCCGCGAGCAGGAGGGCGAGCGCCGGTCCCCGGCCCATCCCGGCGCCGAGGAGGCCCTGGATTATCGGGATCTCGGTGAGGGTCGCGAAGTACATGGCGGCGCCCGATAGGGCCGCGAGGAAGTTGGCCGCCAGGGAGTTGCCGCCGAGGAGTCCCGCGATCCACGCGCCGGGTATGAGGGCGTCATGGCCCGGCCTTCCCAACAGGAAGCCGGCTACCAGCACGCCGCCGAACAGGAGAGGCAGTATCTGGAGGGAGAAATCGCGCGTGGCGGCGGTCCATTCCACGAGGTCCCCCCTCGTGAACCATTTCGCGAGCGAGTACAGGAGAGCCAGGCCGAAGGCGGCCGCGATCCAGTACTTGGCGGAGTATACGGCGTCCCAGGCCGCGCTGCCGCCGCCGGAATCGGCCCAGTTCACGAAGACGAGGATCCCGACCATGCTGAGCATGTAGAAGGACATCTTACCGAGCCCGCGGGCCGGTTCCTCCTCGGGGGCGGCGAACAGCCTCGCGTCGGCCGCGCGCGCCGCGTCGTCCTTGCGATAGATGAAGGCCATGGCCAGCCCTATGACGACCGAGAAGGCGACGGCGCCGACGGCGCGGGCCAGGCCCAGCCTCCAACCGAAGACCTTGGCGGACAGCACTATGGCCAGGACGTTTATGGCCGGGCCCGAATAGAGGAACGCCACGGCCGGCCCTAGCCCGGCGCCCTTCTTGTAGATTCCCTTGAAGATGGGGAGCACCGTGCACGAGCATACCGCGAGTATGGCGCCGGAGACCGAGGCTACGCCGTACGCCGCCAGCCTGTTGGCGCCGGGCCCGAGGTAGCGCATGACGGAGCGCTGGTCCAGGAACACGGTGATCGCGCCGGCTATGAACATCGCGGGGACGAGGCACAGGAGCACGTGGTCGCGGGCGTACTCGCCCAGCATCAGGAAGGCCTCGCCCAGGGCCCCGGAGACGCGGGCCGATCCCCACGGGACGAGATACGCCGCCAGGAACGCCCCGATCACCAGCAGCAGCTTCCTATTAGGGGAGGTTTCCTTGGCGCTCATGCCTTGACGAGCCCCTCTACCCGTCCCGCGACGGCCTCTATAAGATCCTCGCTTATAAGGGTCTTACCCTTCTCGACGCCGTAGTCGGTCATGACGTAATGCTGGAACGCGATACCGTTCTTCTCGAATATCCTCGCGCCGCAGGCGACCTTGCAGCCGTCGAGCACGATGTTCCGCGTCGCGCCCCTGGCCGATTCCAGGAACCCCGAGAGCCCCGCGCCCATCCCGGCCAAGCAGGAGCTCGAGCCGACGCCGTCTCGGTTGAGGGCGCGCATCACCTGGTCGGCTAGCAGCCCGGTATTAGCCGCGCCCGAGCACGCGTATATCAAGTTGGTCTCGCGGGTACCGTCGCACGCGCATCCGGCCATGTTATTTCTCCTCCCGCAGGTAGGCCGCGACCTGGTCCTTCGAGAGGACCTTGCCGACGCTCTTGACCTCGCCGTCTATGGCGAGGGCCGGCGTCATCATGACGCCCATCTCCATGATGTCGTCGGCGTCGCTGACCTTGACGAGCTCGGCGTCGAGGCCGAGCTCGGCGACGGCCTCGCGGGCGTGCTGCTCGAGGAGCTTGCACTTGGCGCAGCCGGATCCGAGTATCTGTACCTTCATAGTCATCCTCCTTGTTTCTTATTTTGGAAACATTGCATAAGTTTGTCAAGCGGATTCTTGACATTGTTTCGAAACATTGCAACAATGAGGTTATGGAAGACACCCTGCGCCGCAAGTACGAGCTACGCGCCGAGTTGTTCAAGGCCCTGGCCCACCCAATGCGGCTGCACCTCCTCGAGCTCCTGCGCGACAGGACGTGGTGCGTCTGCGAGCTGGCCGCCGCCGCTGGCATAGACAAGTCGGTGGCCTCCAAGCATCTGTCCCAGCTCAAGGCCGTCGGCCTCATCGCCGACGAGCGGAGGGGCACGCTGGTCGAGTATAGGCTGGAGGCGCCCTGCGTCCTCGAGATGGCCGCCTGCGCCGAGGCGGCGGCCGCGCGCTCGCTGAGGGAAAGGCTGGGCGGCGCGGAAGCGCTAGCCTAGCGGCCTGAGCCTGTCCGGGGCGGCTTCCCGCACGAGCGCGCGGGCCAGCGCCAGCACCGGGTCGACGAGGACGGCGCCCGCGTGGGAAGTGCCCCCGAGTGCGAGCGGCAGCTCGGTACACGCCAGGATGACGGCCGCGGCCCCGCGCCCGGCCAGGCGGCCGGCCATGTCGGCCACGACCTCCCGCGCGCGGTCGCTGGGCGAGGAAGTGGCCTTGATGCCCCAGGACGCGTCGTAGATGGCCGCGTGCACCAGGGCCTGCTCCTCCTCGGATACGAGGAGCGGTACGTAGCCCGATCGCGACAGGAGCTCGCCGTAGACGCCGCTCTTGCGCGTGCCCGTGGTGGAAAGGACGCCTATAGTCGACCCGGGAGCGACTGAGGCGCCTAGGAAGGCCGCGGTCTCGGAGAGCATATTTACGAGGCGTATGGGCCTAGCGCGCTCGGCCACCATGGCCGCGAAGCGGTCGTAGATGGCCGGGGCGTGGAAGGTATTGCAGGGCACGCCGCCTACGGCCGGCCGTCCGGACAGGGCCCGGGCGGCGGCCTCGAAGACGCCGGCCATGCCCTCGGCCGGATCCCCTCCCCCGCCGAGGAGGTAGGCGGTCCTGTCTGGCACCAGGGCCGGGCAGGAATAGTGGTGGACGCAGAGATGGGACTGGTCGGTGCCGTCGCCGAGCGTCTGCTCGATCACCTTGGCGTGCAGGGCTACCCCGGCCATGGGGCCTACTCCCCCGCCTATCACTATGACCGCTCCTGCTCCCATGCTGCGTCTCCCTTGTGTGCTCTAGGCCTTAGCCCACTTGGCCATTTCCAGCTCGCCCTCGGTCTTGGAGACTATGGAGGTGCCGGCCAGGTCGCCCGTCACGTTAAGCGCGGTGCGGCCCATGTCAAGGAGGGCGTCGATGCCCAGGATCATAGCATAGGCGGCCGCCACGGCGGAACCCTCCGTGACCTTGAGCCCTATGGACTCGAGGACCATGAGGAGCATTATGGCGCCGGCGCCCGGTACGCCCGCGGTGCCGATGGAGGCGAGCGTGGCGGTGATGACGACGGTCAGCTGCTGGTTGAAGGTCAGGGGATTGCCGGTCGCGAAGCCGATGAACATGGCGCATACGCCCAGGTAGATGGCCGTGCCGTCCATGTTTATGGTGGCGCCGAGGGGCAGGCTGAACGAGCCGATGGCCCGCGGTATCCCAAGGTTCTCCTCCGCCACGCGGAGCGTTATGGGCAGGGTGCCGCCGGAGGAGCGCGTCACGAAGGCCGTGACGATAGCCTCGTTCGCCCCCTTGAGGAACTTGACCAGGCCCAGCTTGTAGACAGCCAGGAGCCCGCCGTAGACGCCCACGAGGTGCACGATGAGGCCGAGGTAGACGGTCAGCGTGACGACGAGCAGAGGGCCTATCGCCTTGGGTCCCTGCTGCGCGAAGACTATGGAGATGAGGACGAACACGCCGATGGGCGCGTACTGCATGATGCCGCCAACGACCTTGTACATGGTCTCGGCTCCGGCGTTGCAGACGTCGAAGAGCGTATCGGCGCCCTTGGCTATCTTCTCGTTCTTGGAATCCTTTACGAAGGATATGCCGAGGCCGAAGACCACCGAGAAGAAGATAATGGGCAGCACGTCGCCCTTGGTCAGGGACTCGATGGGATTGGTCGGCACTATGTTGAGGATGATCTGGGTCAGGGTCGGGGCCGCGGCCGCCTTGCCCGCCACGCCGGCCGTACCGACGATATTGAACCCGAGGCCCGGCCTGAAGATATTGGCGAAGACGAGGCCTATGGTCACGGCGAAGGCGCTCGTGAGCAGGTAGTACACCATGATCTTGACGCCCACGCGTCCCAGGCGTGACGGGGCGATGCTCGCGGCGCCGGCGATCAGGGAGAAGAGTATGACCGGTACGACGATCATCTTGAGGAGCCGCACGAAGATGTCGCCGAAGAACTTCACGTTGTCGACGTAGGGCTTGACCGCGTCGGGGAAGAAGCCGAGCACGACGCCGGCGATGGCGCCGAGCACGAGGCCCGCGAGGATGCGAGTGAGCAGGTTCGACTTGAAGTACCAGTCGAGCGCGCCCTTCTTTGTCTTGGTTGCCATGGTTGCCTCCGAGGTAACGTTGATGGATGCGGCGCGTCCCCGCCCGGGCGCGGGGCAGTGCCGTCCAGGTAGTGTACGACGGGTTTTTAAACCGCGATATTCACCAAAGGGTGTACGTCGGGAAGAAAAACTCGGAACCTAGAGTCGAGGGAGGATGGTGAGCCGGAAGAGCACGGGCCTATGGCCAGAGCTCCCGGGCGAGGCCAGCGCTAGGATACCCTCTGTAGAGATCGCCCCGCGCGGCGCAGCTCGAAGCCCGAGGACTCGTAGAGCCTCCTGGCCTCGCCCTCGGCGGCGAGCGGCGCGATACCCGGATCGTCAACGACGCCTAGAGCCCCGGCCTTGGCGCCGTACCCGTACGAGGCGACGCTCCTCGCCTCGTAGAACTACCGCGAGCCGCGATTATCCTCGTGCGGGTAGGCGTCCCATCGCGCGATGCCTTGAGGAAGCTCCCCCATGAGCCGCTCGTATAGCCCGGCCAGGAGCGGATGCACCGCCTATCGGTAGCGGCGCGGGCGTCGGCGATGGCCCGCCCCAGTTCGCCGAATTCCGAGCGCTCGATCCGCCATAGGATCGTTTCCATCGCGTACCCCCGAATGCCGGAATGGCCGACCCGGGCGACCGCTCCTAACGACGGCCGCGATCCTCCGATGCCGTATTCGTTCTCACTGGCTACGAGCGTCGTGGCAGGGGAAAGAACGACTCTACGAGGCCGCGGCCTAGACCTGGCGCTTATCGAAGCGAGCCTCAAGCCGCCGGATCAGGAAGGCCAGCCAGGGCGAGTCCTCCTTCTTCTGGCCGAAGTCCCAGGCCTTGTAGGGCTGATAGGCCGACTCCGGCCTGTAGCCTCCCGACGCGCCCCGCTTGGAGCGTATGACCTCCAGCATAGCCGCCAGGCGAGGATCTCCCCTGGCGAAGGGAAAGCATGACAGTATCTCGGCGACGTGCAGGACGTCGTACCAGAGGAAGGGAGCCTTTAGCTTGCGGAAATCGTCGCCCGCGTAGAAGATATACGGGTGCCAATCGCGGCTTCTCTCCCAGCAGGCGAGCAGGGCCCCGACGCCGGCGCGAGCCGCGTCGGAAGAGAGTATCGCGTCCGCCTCCTCCGAGGAAGCGGCAGCATGGGCCGAGGCGCCGGCGAGCGCCTCGGCGTAGGCGGCCAGGAGCCTCAGCATTACGAGCGTAGCGTAGGGGCAGGGATCTTCCTTGCGGCCCGGCCCGCGGAACTTGAGCTCGGGGCTGACGGCGCAGGGCCAGCCGTTTTCGCGGGCCAGGGCCGTGAGCGTCGCGATGCCCCGCCGAACCCGGGCGTCGCCTGAGCGCCCGAAGCGTACGGCGGCGGTCAGGAGGGTCGGCGCGTCGCAGAGCGCCCAAGAGGACATCTCGACGCCGGGGCCTCCGAACTGCTTGGGATAGGTCATGGGAAGGCGAGGCACGCCGTCCGGCCCGGCGCTCTCGAGGATGCGGTCCACGGCAGTCGCGACGGAGGGATGATCGCCGGGCAGGCCCAGCTCCGAGAGGAACTCCAGGGTATGGAAGGTCTGGCTAGCGCTCTTGTGGCTATTGAGTACCGTGCCCGGCCAGCGGGAAACGTCCTCGAGCAGCAGGGCGACCCGGGGATCGGCGAGCGTCTCGGCCAGCGCTGCCCGGGCCGCGGGCGAATCGGGCGCCGCGCCCTCCAGGTCGATCAGGATACGGTAGCGGACATAGGCGGGGGTATCCATCGCTAATCCTCCTCTACCATGGCTTATAAACCACGCCGGGTCGATCGTCAATGCGCATCCTGTTTCATCCGATACGCCGGAAGCCGTAGGATACGGCAAGCCCGGCCCGCCTGTCGCCGGGCGCCGCTCACTCGGGCGGCGAGTCGCAAGGATTAGAGACGGATAATAGGCGGAAGCCGCGGCGCGCGACTATGGGCCGGCTCATGGGGCTCGCGTCTATGGTCAGGAAACGGTAGCCTCGGGCGAGGGCCTCCTTGGCGCGGGCGGCGAGCAGGGCGGTGTAGGCGCCGCGCCCGCGATAGGCCTCGAGGGTGGCGCCGCCCCAGAGGCTCGCGAAGGGGGAGCGCGGGGGGAAGTCGATGCGGGCCGCGCAGGCAGGTACGCCGTCGATAGAGGCGAGCCATAAGCTCTGGCGCCCGGGCTCCTCGCGGAAGGTTCGCGTAAGCTCCCTCATGCATTCCTCGTGGTCGTCGGGCCAGACAAGCGCGTCGAGGGCCGCGTAGGCGGCCAGGCCTTCCTCGTCCGAGACCCTGCGCGCGTCGATGCGATTATCGGCCGCTAGCTCCGGTGGAAGCTCCGCGAGCTCGAGGGCCATGATGGCTTCGTCCTCTCCTATGGAGAAACCGCGCGCGGCGAGGCGGGCCTTGAGGTCGGCAGGCTCGTCGTGGGAGTAGAGCTTCCACTCGAACGACCGCCTGAGGCCGCGGAAGTACGCGAGCTCCCCGTCGATGGCGGCCTCCGCGCCCTCATGGCTCAAGCTCGAATAGACTAGGTAGTTGTGCCCGTCCTCGTCGTCGTTCACCATGCGGACGGTCTTGTCAGTCTCCTCGCGACGGTAGCCCGGGTAGTCCGCGTTCCTGCGCTCGTACTCGTCGTACAAGGCTCGTATTTCGATAGTCGTCATCGCGGATAGTAAGCGCCGTCGGGGCCGCGAGCGCAAGGGAAAGATCGATTAGAGGCGGGCAGTATAAGCCGCCGACGCGCTACCGGGCGTCCTCGCGCAAGCGCTCGAGCGAGTCGACCTTTACCTGGCCGAAGGCGCCCCCTCCTCGCCCGGGTAGCCGGGCGAGGAGGGAGGTCGTAGTCCTTCCCTACTTAAGCGAGGCCTTGTAGTCCATGAGCGCCAGGATGTCGGCGACATCGGGGTCGCCCAGCAGGTCGACCGTGCAGGGCCTGGACTTCCCGACGTCCTTCGCGATATCGATGGAGCGCCTGGCGTCGTCGCTCAGGGCCAGCCCCGCGAGGCCCTCGAGGTAGCGCTCGGGAAGGTAGACGGTGGCCTTGACGTAGCCCCGCCAAGCCGACATCCAGGCCAGCGTCTTGGCCTTGCGCTGGGCCTTGCAGAGCCAGGCCTTGCCGTCCGTATAGTAGCGCCATTCATGGGTATAGCCGCGCTCCCCGAGGGCGTCCATGAATTTCCCGTAGGCGCCGTAGCCCGCCCCGAGCACGCCGCGCAATACGGCCTCGTCCGGGTAGACGCTCGGATCGGCGAGCTCGACGGCGTTAATCTGTTCCATCTCCCGGCCTCCCTATCATGTCGAGATAATGCACGCCTTGCTCTCGAAGTCCAGGCGATAGAGCTTCTCCCAATGGTTGACGTTCAATACGCCCTTGCTTAGCCGTATGGCCAGGATACAGCAATCGGTATCCTTCTCGTCATTGGCGCTATCGTACCAGGGGGCGAACGCCGCGCGGAGCTTGGCCCGCAGCTCCGCGTTCCTCGGTTCCATCACCCAGCCCAGGCTCTCGCCCACCCCGCTCGCGGTGAACATCTCGGCGCACGAGGCTATCGAGACCTGCCGGTTGGCGGCTATCTCCTTCATCTTATTAGAGCGTGCATTGGTCGTGACGTAGAACGCGCCGCCCTCGTAGTAGGCGTCGACGCCTCGCACGGCGGGCAGCGGCGCGCCGTCGCCGGCGCGCTCGACGGCGACGGTCGCCAGCGATATGACGTTATCCTTGCCGCCGCCGAATTTCTCTTCGAGCAGCCGTAATCCTTCCTCGTACTCGTCCATGTCCCTACCCCCTCCGATCCGCCGATGATTTAGAAAACATACGAACCAGGCGTACGGTAAGCCTAGGCCCCTGCGTCGGCCTAGGCAGCTACGTACTATACAGGCGTTACGTATGCACCCACCGTATACTACGGGATAGGCGCGTTGTCAACGCTAAAACGCGCATAGGCGCGGGACGCCATACTTCTCGCCGTGCCGCAACTCAGTAAGGGCGGGTACGGGCGGCCTCAGTCTCCGCTACGACCCGCAGGAGCTCCGCATGGAAGCGCTCGGGCTCCTCCATGAACGGTACGTGCCCCGAGCGCTCGAACCAGACGAAGTCCTTGCCCGCCGGAGCGTCGAGCGATCGGTAGTAATCGCTTATTAGCTCGTGGGGGGTATTGTAGTCGCGCCTTCCCGTGAAGAAGTACGCCGGCGCCTCTATCCTCGCCGCGTCGACGCGCAGGTCGATGGCCATCGACTCGTTCCACGTAGCGACGGTGGCGTACTTGGCGCGGCGCTCAACCTCCATCCAGTCGACGATGCTGTACTCCCGGGCCGAGAAGTAGACGCCCAGCATATCCTTATTTCCCATCTTCCGGTAATCGTACCAGACGCCGCCGAGCAGCTCCAGCCACTTTCGCTGGAGGGCGAGGTCTTCCATCCTGAGCCGCCCGTCCTCTCCCAGGTAGGGAGGAGCGACGCTCGACAGCTCGGCCAAGGCCCTCGAGTTGCGGGTCTCCCTCGCGCGGTCAACGGCGAAGCGGTACGAGAGCGCCTCCTGCTCGATGGTGGACACCACGTGCCCGACCCCGATATAGGCCGCGACGAGCGCCGGCTCCTGCTTCACGGCGAGCATGGCCACGAGGGAACCCCAGGAATGCCCGACCAGGTAGACCCGTTCCTTCCCGAACCTCGCGACGAGAAGGCGCTCGAGCTCGACGAGATCGTCGACGTACCTCCCGATGGGAGCGGCGCCGTCCTCGATGGAACCCGACTTGCCGGCCCCCCGTTGATCGTAGGTCACCACGATGAAGTCGTCTTCCAGGTAGCGCATGGCGTGCTCGAGGGGAACACCGACCATGCCGGGACCGCCGTGGACGAATAGGAGTATGGGCTTGGAGGTATCGGCGCCACGCACGAGCATGGTCTGCTCGACGCCGCCGAGAGTCACGCGCTCCAGCGACGCGACGGGCGCCGGTCCCTCGATGGGGGGCGTGCGAGGCAGCAGCGCGCAGGAGTACGAGGCAAGGAAGACCAGGATAGCGACGGACGCGGGCGGGATCGAGGAAGCGCGCCTGAGAACGGTCTCGATCGCGCGAGGCGCGCGGGTACGGGCGGTCATAGGGTTCCCTCCTCGGAAGGGCTCGCCGGATCGAGCGACACTCGAAGGACCAATCCCGCCTTAGCGGCTCCCGGACGATAGGGAAGCCTTCGATCGACGAGCCTGTCGCCGTAATAAGGTTCGTCCCCGCCTTTCGCGTAGGCGAGCTCGCTCGCGATCCTGGCGAAGGCGACGAGGCTTGTTCGGGCCGAGAGGCGATACTCGCCGAAGGCCCCGAGCGCCATGGTCCAGAGATCCTCGCCCCAGGCTTCGCCGCCGGGGCTCCTATCGAGGCCGACTCCCGCCTCGAAGGCTAGGCCGAGGAGCTCCAGGCCCCGGCCGGCGACTCCCATACGGTACTGGATGGCGTGACTACCCGCGTAGCGCCACCCGTCGCGGTTGCCTCCCCCGTCAGACTGGTATACCCAGTAGTCTCCCTCGTCGGCCCCGGGGAGCGACCTATAGAGGATATCGTTCGCCGAAGCCGCCTGGAGCCGGTTACCGCCGGATCCGACGGGCAGTTCCACGCGAAGGACGGCCCCGCCGCGGACAGAGAGGACGGCGGCCGCGAACGAGAGATCGGACGATATGACGCTTCCCTCGCCGAGGCGGCGGACTAGGGCCAACCCCCGGCGGTCGCCGAGGCTCCAGCCGGTCGCCGCGGAGGCGCCCGCCCTAAGCTGCATGAAGGCAATCGGCGTTACGACGGCCTCCGCCCCGATCTCGAGGGAGAGTGGAGTGAGTGTCTCGGAAAGGGAGAGCGAGACGCCGTTTCCCGCGGTCAGCGGATCCGTACCGCGGCCCGCCGGGAAATCGATGGAGTGCGATGCCGAGACGAGGGCCTCGGGCCCGGTGGTCACGACGAGTGAGAGCGCGTTATCCGCCGCGAGGGGAACGGCCGCGCCGCCTAGGCAAAGAAGGCAGAGCGCTCTGAAGGCACGATGCATGGAAGCTCCTTGGCGATGAAGATGGGGGTACGATACCCATCCGCCGAGCGCGCCGTCCCTAGGTAACGATACTCAGTAGGCGCCCGTGGGCCTAGGAATCGATACACACCCGCGCGCCAGGGTGTTATACTCGCCTCCATGACGGCCCGAATTCCCCTCCTGCTCGCGACATCCCTATGCGCCGGATCCGCGGCGCTCGCCCTCGTCGCGGCCTGCGCGCACCGCTCCGGTCGCAGGGAGCTCGCCCGACTCCGCACCCTATTCCTCGGGCTGCTCTGCCTCGCGGCCTCCAACCACGCCCTCCTCTCCCTCGGGATGGGGAGCCTCGCTCTACCGGGCGGCGCGGGCGCGTTCGGGATAAGCCGCGCGATGTACGCGCTCATGCGGCTCAACCAAGCGCTGACCCTGGCCTCGAGCCTAGCGGGGGCGCGCCTGGCCGAGGCCCTGCTCGACGCGCCCTGGAGGCGGGCCGGAGCCATCGCCGCCGCGGTACTCGCGGCGGGCGCGCTGGCGCTCTCCCTCGCCCGGCCCTCGATCGCCTACGACGCCGCGGCTCGGACCGTATACTTCTCGCGATCGACCGACGCTGCCCAGCTGGCGTCGCTGGCCCTCATAGCCTACGCCTACGCCATCCTGATCGCGTTCCGCGCGCGGATACCCGAGGCCAGGGCTCGGAGGCTGGCGATCGCGTCCCTCGCCCTGTCGGCTCTCTTCGTGCCCGGCCTCGCGACCGATATCCTGTCATCGGGCGGGAAGGAACCGCTTGGTAGCGTGGCGCCGATACTAGGTTTCTCCGCGGCCTTTCCCCTGTACCTGATCGCCGCCTCGGCCGTCGCGATAGGCCTATCCTTCGGCTACCTGGCCGGGCCCGGCCGTCCCTCGGAGGTAGCGGCCGCCGTCGAGGCCGCCCACGGCGCCGCGGAGCTGGCCCGCGGCTCGGGCCTCAGCCCCCGCGAGGAGGAAGTAATGGCGCTGGTGCTCAGGGGCCTCGGCAACAAGCAGGTCGCCGCCGAGCTCGGCATCTCCGAGCGGACCGTCGGCAACCACGTCTACAGCATCTACCGCAAGATAGGCATCAACTCGCGCTTCGAGCTCATGGGGCTCGTCAGGGGCCCGGCCGCTCCGCGGGCCTAGGGCCCTCCCATTCCCCGAGCCTGAGGCCCGCACCCTCGCAGAGCCCGACGCTCAGCTCGTAGAGACGCCGCCTGGCCTCACCGTCGATGACTGCCGGGTCTTCCGGGAGCTCGACGAAGCGACCGCCCTTCCAGGTGAGGAGCCGCCCCGAGCGCGAGCGTATCTCGCCCTCGCCGCAGAGGAAGAGCGGCGCCATGATCTCGCCGCAGCGCTCCATCGATATGAAGCGTCCCAGGGCCCGCATGATGCCGGCGGCTATCCGCATGGGCGCGGGGATGATGGCTACCTGGTTCGTCCAGACCGTCTTGGGTATGGAGAAGCAGATGAAGGACACGGGCCGCTCTCCTCGCCCGTAGCGCTCGTCCAGGGTCAGGAGGAGCATGCGCTTGGCCGCCATGGCCTGGCGTATGCCCGTCTCGTAGCTCCAGGAACGGGTCAGCTGAAGGTCGTCCCAGAGGATGCGCCCGCCCGGCGTCGCGTTGAACACGACGCGCCCGCCGCGCTCCGAGGCTCGGAGCAGGTCGATGAGGCCGAGAGTCAGGTAGAATTGCGATAGGTAGTTAACCTGGAAATGCGAGTCCAGCCCGTCGACCGTCTCCGTCCGCCCGGCCGCGTAGCCGAGGCCGGCGTTGACGAAGATAGCGTCGAGGTAGCCGTAGGCTTCCCGCAGCTCCCCCGCGACCCGCCTCACCGCCGACAGGTCGGCCAGGTCGCAGACCGCGAGCGAGGCCCGGGCGCCCCTAGCCTCGAGATCCTTGACAGCCGCCTTCCCTCGCTCCTCCGACCTGCAGAGGAGGATGAGCTCGTTGCGCTCGTCATCGCTCGCGGCGAGGGCCTCGGCCACGCCCCTTCCCATGCCGTTCGTGGCCCCCGTGATGAGTATCCTCATGATCATCCCCCTTCCCTAACCCTCGGCGCTCTCGTACGAGAAGACCTCCGCCAGTACCACGCCGAAGGCGTCGGCTATGCGGAAGGCCAGCTCGAGCGATGGAGCGTACTTTCCTCCCTCGATGGCAACGATGGTCTGGCGGGCCACGCCGACCCGCTCGGCCAGCTCCTGCTGCGACATCTCGCCCGCGAAGAAGCGCAGGGTACGTATACGGTTGACGACGCGCTTGGCCTCAGGCATGGACGGTTCCCCGCGCGTACTGCCGTAGCGAGGCTATGCCCTCGGCGAGCGCGCCGAGCCAGCCCAGCACGAAGGCCGCGTTCAGGCCAGCGGCGTCGCCCGGGGGCAGCGCGCCGCTGGCCGCCCGGCTCGCCGCCGCGTAGCAGTACGCGCCGAGGAGGATGGACTCCAAGGCTGTAGCTACGCGTATTCGGTTATGATGGTATGACATAATGACGCCTCGATTTGTCTTTTTGTCGCTTTTACATTACATATAGTACTTCATAGAATACTCGAAGTCTAGATATCATGTAAAAAAAACCGGCCCTGATTGGGCCGGACTATCGGGGGCATCGTTCGGGGCAATGGCTCCAGGCAGACCTCTGGAACCGAGCCTCGGCCGCGGCGGGAGGCCTCTCTAGATAGGTCTGTGCCTCTTTCGAAAGAGGGCTAGGAAGAGGAGCCCTACCATGGCTCCCGCCAGATGAGGGACGTGGCCGACGGAGGGCAGCCAGCCGAAGATCGAGGCGGCGGCGGACAGGGCGAACAAGGCTACGGGCAGCGCTATGTTAGGCAGGCGGAAAGGCAGCTCCCTCTCCAGGGGAAACGCGACGTTGTAATAGAAGAGCAAGGCCGCGGCGGCGGCGCTGAAGCCTATACCGGCGGTTTCCCTCGCGTACAGCGTCGCGCTACCCGCGAGGATGGCGACGGCCACGAGGAGCAGGTACCTCGCCGCTCCTAGTAGGCGCTCGACCCAGGCGCCGAACACCGCCAGCACGAGCATATTGAGGATGATGTGGTTCCAGTCCACGTGCGTAAAGCCGTAGGTCAGGAAGGCGTACCAACGACCCGGCAGCTCGTTCGTCTCGAAGGCGAGGAAGCGTACGCTCTCGGGCGAGCCCAGCCGGGCCGCGGCGAATACAGCGGCGCAGGCGGCTAGGATGGCGAGGGAAGCAGGGTTCTTCTTCCACTCGAGGATAGCCGGCATGGAGTCTCCTTGCATGAGGGGATTGAATATTTTTTAAATAATTACACAAGTATAACACAAGATGTCAAGCGCGTGATACCGGAGTCAGCCCGTTCGGTAAGCAGGATACTGTCATCGCCCATTCGTTCTTCCCTTCGTCTCGATCCAGCATACCGCGATCCCTAGGCTTACATAGTACCGAGAACGAGTTGACTCCGCCCCAGGGGCAGGGTTTCTACTCGTCCCTAGGAGGATACCCCCATGAAACACCTAGCCGAGGCCGGAGGCCTAAGCCGCGCCTGCTTCCTGTTCGCCGGCTGCCAGGCCCCCTGGCAATCCATTCCCGAAGGCTCGTCCCACCTACTGCCCGGGGTCCGGGTCGTACCGGGCGGGCACTGCGAGAGCAGCGCCATCGCCAACGCCCTCGGCTACCTGGGCTACGAGCTACCGGAATGCGCCGTCACGGGCGCGGGCGGGGCCCTGGCCTTCGGCTTCGAGCGTTCGACCTTCCCCTTCCTCTCGGGCCGCAACGGGGATATGCGCGAGCGCTTCTTCGCGGCCGCGCGCATACCCTGGGAGCGTTCGGCCGAGGGGATCGACCGTACCGAGGACGCGGGCTGGGGCCGGATCGCCGACCTCCTGGATCGGGGCCTGCCCGTGATGCTGCGCGTGGACATGCGCTACCTGCCCTACCTCTTCGGAGGCAAGTACGGACCGGCCTACGCGTCCTTCGGCTGGCACGTGATCGCGCTGTTCGGCATCGACCGGCGCGACGATAAGGCCCTGGTCTCCGACACGGCCCTGCCCGGCCTCCGGTCCATAGCGCTGCGAGACCTCCATAAGGCGAGGACCTCCGGGACCAAGGTCTTCCCGCCGAGGGGAGAGTTCTTCTGGATCGGCCGGGAGGCCGCGGGCTACCGGGCCGACTGGGAGGAGCTCCTTACGGCTTCCCTGGACACGGTCTGCGCCTACTATCGCGAATCGAGCCTCGAGGCCTTGAGCCGCTACGGACGGGACCTCTCTGAGCTGGAACAGTATTCCAGGAATAGCTACCTCCTGCCGGGGGTGCTGGAGTACATGGCCGGGAACATAGAGGATTTCGGTACCGGCGGCGCGGCGTTCAGGATGCTCTATCGGGATTTCCTGGCCCGAGCGGCCGCCGAGCTTGAAGCCGCCGACCCGGAGCGAGCGGCGGGACTAGGGCGCGCTATCGCCGGCCTCGACGAGGCCATAGCCGAATGGCACGGGCTGGCTTCAGCCTTCCGCGACCTATCGGGACGGATCAAGGGCATGGGCGCGGAGGAGCGCGCGGAGGAATACCGGATACTTCGATCCCTAGCCGACGGCCTCCACGATAAGGAAAAAGCGTTCTATAATCTTCTAGAAGCTAGTAGGCTGGAGGCGTAGCGTTGCTGACCATGGGAGAATTCTCCGCCGCGACGAGACTGACGGTAAAGGCGCTCAGGCTGTACCACGACGAGGGCATCCTGGTGCCGGAGCGTATCGACCCGTTCAGCGGCTATCGTTATTACGGGGACGCGTCATGGAAGAGGGCCCGAAGCGTCAGCCTGTTAAGGGAGCTAGGATTCTCCCATAGGGAACTCAAGGATATCCTGCAGGAGTGCCAGGAGGACAGCGACTTGCCGAGGTTCCTCGCCCGCAGGATGGGCGAGGTCGAGCGGGAGCTGGACCGCGCGCGCGGCACCCGCGATCGCCTGGCCCTGTACCTGGCCGCGCTCGGCGATGCCGCTCCCTTCGCCGGGTCGGCCGGCGACGGCCAGGAAGGCCTGGACGCGCTAGAGAAGGCGCTACCGGAACAGTTGATAGCCGGCATCCGCTTCAAGGGACGATACGCGGAGGTCGGCGAGCGTTTCGCCGCGCTGTTCAAGGCCGCCGGCCGCCAGGCCTGCGGAGCGCCGCTGGCCCTCTACCACGACGACGAGTACCGCGATGAGGACGCCGATATCGAGGCGGCCGTGCCGGTCCGCAAGGAAGTCCATGTACCGGGCGGGGCCTGCCGGCCGCTCGGCGCCCAGCGCGTCCTCTGCATCAGGCATCGCGGCCCCTACGCTACGATAGGCACGGCCTACCGCGCCCTGTTCGAGGCCCTCATAGCCCGGGGGCTCCATGCCGCGACGCCATCGCGGGAGCTATACCTAAAGGGCCCGGGACTTATCCTCCCGAGGGATCCCAAGCGCTTCGTAACGGAGCTCCAGATCCCGATCGCGGCTACCGGCCCAGGAGGAATCGATGCTGACTGAGACCGACATAGCGCCGTGCGGCGTCGCCTGCCGCCTCTGCATGGCCTTCCAGCGCGAAAGGAAGCCCTGCGTCGGCTGCCTCCGCGAGGGGCCCAAGCCGAACCATTGCGCGGCCTGCTCCATCAAGGAATGCCCGGAGAAGCGGGGCGATCCGTCCCTATCGTGCGGGGCCTGCGAGCTTTTCCCCTGCCGCCGCATCCGAGACCTCTCCAAGCGATACGCGGCCAAGTACGGCGAAGACCTGGTCGCGTTGCTCAGGAAGCGGGAGGACGAGGGGCTACGGGCGGTCCTGGACTACCTGGAGCGGCGCTGGCGCTGCCCTTCCTGCGGAGACTACCTGTGCCTGCACGATAAGGCCTGCAGGCGGTGCGGGGCGGAAAACCCGCGCTGGCCCGCCTAGCGGAACAGGCCCGCGAGCGCCGGGACGGCCGGCTTATAGACCATGAGCGCGAAGACGGCGACGAGGGGGGCGACTCCCGCCAGGCTGATCCACCAGCGCAGCCTGAGGAGGCGGACGAGCTCCGCCGGCAGGACCGGGTCCGCGGGGTCGAGGGCCGCCGTGAGGCGCTTGACCCTGTACTGGGTAGGGATGTCGCTCAGCACCCAGAAGGCGCCCGAGAAGAGGAACAGGGCGAAGGCCCAGGATAGCCAGCCCTGCTCGAAGACGTCGCCGGCCGGGGCGGCCATCACGAGGCCCGCCACGAGGGATACGACGATGAGGGGCGACGACAGGCGCGCGTCCAGCCAGGCCACGGTCTCGTAGGTGTGCAGGACGGCCTCCTTGCTACCGACGGCGAGGGCGCGGCGCTCCCAGAGCATGCCCACCACCGCGTTGGCGAAGAAGATCGTGGCCGCCGCGATATGCGCGAAGCGGGCGTGGCCGTATAGCTCCGGACGGTCCAGGGCGGCCATGAAGGCGTCCTTGTAAAGCGCCGCGGCGACGACGAGGGCTGCCATAATGGCCAGGAACAGGTACAGGACGCGCTTTGTCTTCATGGTTCTATATTTGAGCACATTAGCGGGCGGAATGCAACGGCCGGGGCCGGCCCGATCCGAGCCGGCCCCGGCCTCGGCGTTCCGGCTCGCGTCCCAGCCGCGCGCGCGTAGATACGGCCATTATACATTTTTCGTGCATATCGACTGCATATACCGTGATTTAATTGTCACTTGACTAAACTTGAGCCTAGGCGTAAGGATTGCGCGTCCGGACGCCATGAAAAGCGCGGGACACACCATCTTTCGATCTTTCGCAGGAGCGTCAATGAGTAAACCGAGCAAGGCCGTCGGTATCCTGGTCGCCGGAACGGGAATCAATCTTACTATCGGGTTTCTGTACGCGTGGAGCGTGTTCAAGAAGGCCATGGTAGCCGACTGGGGCTGGACGCACAGCGAGGCGAACGCCGCGTATACCGTCGCCATCGTGACCTGGGCCGCGGCCCTGCTCGTCGCCGGCGTCGTCCAGGACAGGATCGGGCCTAGGCGAGTCATCCAGATCGGCGTGTTCTTGGTCGGCTCCGGCCTCATCGCGTCGAGCTTCTTCCAGACGCCCTTCGCGATGATCGTCACGGTCGGCGTCATCGTCGCCACCGGCATCGGCTTCGCCTACGGCTGCGTGACGCCGATGGCGATGAAGTGGTTCCATCCGTCTATGAAGGGCATGGTTTCGGGCATCACCGTCGCCGGGTTCGGCGTCGCCGCCGTCTACCTCGCCCCCCTGACGAGCGCCCTCATCAGGAACTTCGGCATTTCCCGATCCTTCCTGATCCTGGGCGTCGGCATCCTGGCCGTCGCCCAGCCCCTCTCCTTCTTCGTCAACAACCCCAAGACCGGCTACGTCCCCGAGGCGCCGGCCCTCGCCGCGGGCAGGAATAGGCGCAAGAAGCTCGACGGCTACAATTACACCTGGCGGCAGATGGTCAAGACGCCGGCCTTCTACCTCCTGTGGCTCATGTTCGCGCTCTCCTCCTCGGCGGGCGTGATGATGATCGGCCACCTGGCCTCGATAGCCACGACCCAGGCTAACATACCGAACTCGGCGTATATCGTATCGCTCCTAGCTATAAGCAACGCCTCGGGCCGCGTCGGCGGCGGCATGCTGTCGGACCGCATCGGCAGGCGCAACACGATGCTGATCGTCTTCAGCACCCAGCTACTCAACATGCTGGCGTTCTCGTTCTACACGACCGAGCCGCTGATCATCCTGGGTACCGTCGTGGCCGGATTCTCGTACGGCTCGCTGATGTCGACGTTCCCGTCGATCACCTCCGACAACTTCGGCATGAAGAGCTACGGCGCAAACTACGGCGTTCTCTACACCGCCTGGGGCGTCTCCGGAGTGCTCGGCCCGCTCATCGCCGGCTGGGCGATCGACGCTACCGATTCATACTCCCTCGCGTACATAGTCTCGGCTGCCCTCCTCGGCGCGGCCATCGCGCTCGGCCTCTTCCTCAAGCCGGTCCATACCGCCCCAGCGGGCACCGACGACGAGCCCGCGACGCCGGCGACGGCCTAAGGACGCCACGGCGCGGACATAGGCGGAAGGCCGAAGCGAGTCGGCTTTCCGCCATTGGCCGAGGCCTCTCCGGAGACGCCGACTGGATACCGCTCCCCGCGCCCGATGCCCTGGGCCCCCGCCCGTACAGCCTCTAGTCGGAGGAGCGGAAGGGCCGTAGGGCGCCGCGCCGAGCGGGCTCGCCCCCGCCTAAGGCTCGACTATCTTGTACTTGGCTTCTCTCCCCGATGCCTCCAGGAGGTCGTTTACCTCCCTCTTGAGGCCTATCATCCGCTCTTCCCTATCGACGGTCAGGCGGTTGATCCTCTCCAGCTCCTCGATATGCTCATTGAGTTCCCTCTCCACTTCCCTGCGATACGTTACGTCCTCGAGGTTGGCTATAACGGCCGTCGGGTCGTGCCCCACTTCTATGGGGTTGAAGATCACGTGCAGGGGTATGGGCCTCTCCCCGCTCCTCGCGACGTACTCCCCTTCGTACTCGGCGCGGGCTCCCCTCAGGGCCTTCCTGATGGCGGCCTTCATTTCATCCGAACTGGCCGCCGACACGGCATCGATTCCTATGATCAATCCTCGCTCGACGCCTATTATCCCCGCGAATCGTTCGTTGCACGACAGGATGACGCCGTCAGCTCCGAGGTGCACGATGCCGAGGGGGGAGTTATCGATTATCGACCTCAGCCGCCGCTCGCTCTCCTCGAGCAGGTCCTGGGCCCGCTTCCTCTCGGTAATGTCGCGGATTACGATCACCGCTCCATCCGGCTCGCCGGGGCCTTCAGAGAGCGGGGAGATAGAGAAATCGGCCAGGAAGGAGCTGCCGTCACGTCGCCAGAACGTTTCCTCGGCGTTCCGCACCTCGATCCCCCTCGCTACGGCGTCGTATAGGGGGCAGCCGCCCTGGGGGAAGCCGCATCCGTCGGGGCACTTCCTGTGGAACAAGCCATGGACGGGCAGCCCGGAGAAGTCCTCGGGCGAAAAGCCGAGGAGCTCCATGGAAGCCTTGTTGGAGAAGGAGAGCCGGCCGCCTCGATCGATTCCCAGTATGCCCTCGCTGGCCGAGTCGAGTATGAGCCGCGCCCTGGCCTCGGAGCATATGCGCTCCTCGTTAATCCTTACCAGCTGGCTAGTACGCTCCTCGAGCTCGGCCGTCCTCGAGCGTACGCGATCCTCCAGCTCGTCGCGAGCCTCGGAGAGCGCCCGCCACAGCCCCTCCTGCTCCTCCCGGTCCTCCCGGGACCTCCGGGAGGACGCTATCCCGAAATACAGGAGGAAGCCGAGCATGAGCGCGCCGAGGGCCGCCGCTACGTCCCGCGCTATAACCAGGGCCGTCGCCTCCCCTTCGAGCCTCGCGATCGCCTCCTCGTCGACTGCCTCGAGACGCCAGGCGCGTAACGCCTCGTAACGCGTTACGATGACGGCCAGCGTCGCCAATACCGCGATGAGGACGACGATCGTGAGGCACAGGGTACGAGGGCCCGCGGCGAGCCCTCCCCGGCGGCCGCCGGGCGGTCGGCCTAGCGAGCCCATGCCGACGCCCCCCCGGTCGTTTCGTGTATCCATGCTACGCTCCGCCTCGAGGGAGGATCCCGAGCCCGAGCCGCCCCGCCTCGGCGCGGATCATGGCGAGGGCCGCCTCGAAATCATAGTTCCTAATCGCCTCGGCTATGCCGCGCAGGCGATCGGCGCCGAGGGCGGCCCTCAGGACCGCTTCCGACCGATCGAAGGCGTACGCCGCCTCGCCGTCGTCCTGGGCGAGCAGCCCGACGAGCTCCTCCAGGGCGGCCCCGAGCGAGCCCGCGTCAATAGGCCGGTCACCTCCCGGATCTGGCTCGCCCTCGCGAGGCCCCTCGGACGCGCCCAGGGCCGCGCTAAGCCCGCCCACGAACTCGGCGTGCGCCGAGGCGAAGGCGTCCAGGCGGTCCTCCACGGCGGAGCGCCCGGCTCCCTCCCGGATCGCCGTCTCCAGGGCGGCGGCCAGGGACTGTATCTCGATAGCGCCTACGTTCCCGCTCACGGACTTCGCCGTGTGGGCGATACGCTCGGCGGCGACCCGGTCTCCCCCCTCGAGGCTCCTACGGATGTCGGAGGGAGCCTGGCCCTGGTTCTCGAGGTACTTCCGTAGCAGCCCGAGGTAAAAGTCCTTCTTTCCCATGACCCTCGATAGCCCGATCGCGGTATCGAGGCCCTTCACGGTCGGTAGCCCCGTCCCCCCAGGCCTATCGCCCACGGTTGCAGCCCCTTCCGGGGAGCCGCTCTCCGCGTCGGCTAGCGCCGGCCCCCCGGGCCTCGCGGGGGGAACGCCGAGCCCTTCTCTCGGCTTGATCCACTTGAGCAGCTTGCTGAACAGATCCGCCGGGTCGATAGGCTTCGAGACGTGATCGTTCATGCCGGCCGCGATGCAGCGCTCCATATCGGCCGGCATGACGTTGGCCGTCATCGCTATGATAGGCAGACCGGCGAGCCGGCCGTCCTTCCGTATCTCCCGCGCCGCCTCGAGGCCGTCCATGCCGGGCATCTGCATGTCCATGAGGACCGCGTCGAAGGCGCGCCTTCCTAGAGCCTCCAGGGCCTCCCTGCCGTCGCCCACCGGCACCGCCGCGAGCCCTGCGTCGCCCAGCAGCTCCATCGCTATCTCCTGGTTGAACTCGTTGTCCTCCGCGAGGAGGACGACCGCTCCCCGTATCGACCCCACGTCGGGCGCCGAGGCGTCCGCCCCGGCGCGCTCCGTTCCCCGCCCTATCCCGAGGCGGGCGGTGAACCAGAAGACGGAGCCCTTCCCGTACTCGCTCTCGACCCCGACCCCGCCCCCCATGAGCTCGGCGAGGCGCTTCGAGATGGCGAGCCCGAGCCCCGTGCCCCCGTGCTTCCGCGTAGTCGAGGAATCCGCCTGCTGGAAGGACTGGAACAGCTTGCCTATCTGCTCCGGCGTGAGCCCGATCCCGGAGTCCCTCACCTCGAAGCGAAGGACCGCGTCCGTCTCCCCGAGCGATTCGACCGCCACGCCGACCGAGACGCCCCCGCGCTCGGTGAACTTCACGGCGTTGCTCGCGTAGTTCACCAGGACCTGCCCGAGCCGCAAGGGGTCGCCGACGAGGTACGGCGGGACGCCGGGTTCCGCCCCGAGGGCGAAGCTGAGCCCCTTCGAGGCGGCCTTATCGTAGATCAGGTTTGAGACGCTCTCCAGCACGTCGGCCAGGGCGAAGCCCGTGCTCTCGAGCCCCAGCTTCCCGGCCTCGATCTTCGAGAAGTCCAGTATGTCGTTGATGATCCCCAGCAGGTGGGCGCTCGACTGCCGTATCTTGCGGACGTAGTCGCCTTGCCTCTGGTCGAGCGCTGTCTTGGCGACGAGGTTGGAGAAGCCGATGATGGCGTTCATCGGCGTCCTTATCTCGTGGCTCATGTTGGCGAGAAAGTCGGCCTTGGCCCTCGTCGCCGCCTCGGCCTCGGCGCGCGCCTCGTCGAGATCGTCCATGACGTTCAGCATGGCTCGCCTGGTCCTCTTCATCTCCTCCACCTGGTCGCGCAGCGCCTCCGTCATCCGCTTCCGCTCGGTCACGTCCTCCATTATCTCGACCATGTGGCTCACGTCGCCCGAGGGATCCAGCACCGGCGAGATATAGGTCGAGTCCCAGATGAGGTCGCCGCCCTTGCAGCGGTTGCATATCTCCCCGGACCAGTTCCGCCCGCGTATCAGGTCGGCGTACATGTCCTCGAAGAACGCGGCGTCGTGCATCGACGAGTTGAGGACGTCGAGCGTGGTGCCGACGACTTCCTCCGCCGAGTACCCCGTCCGCGCGCAGAACGCGGGGTTCACGTATTCCACGATCCTGTCGCGGTTCCAGATGACGATGCTCACGGGGCTGTTGGTGACCGCGCTGCTCAGCTTGGAGAGCTCCACCTCGCGGCGGCGCTGCTCCTCCAGGATAGCCTCGAGCCGGACCCGCGTCCTGGCTAGCTCGTCAACGCGGGCCTCGAGGTCGGCCTTGATACGCGCCTGCTCCTCGAAGGAGGCATTGAGCTGCTCGGCCATGCTGTTGAACGCCTCGGAGAAGTCGCCCATGAAGCTGACACGCTGAGAGAAGTCCCCCCGCGCGATCTGCTGCGTCGTCCAGCTGAGGTGGCGGAGGCTCGCCTGTAGGCTCTTGAGCGATTGGAGGACCGGGGAGTTGCCCTTGGCCGCGTCCACGCCTATCTCGCCGCGGGCGATGCGCTGCGAAAGCTCCGCGGCGTCGCCGTACTCCGCAATGAAGCGGTTGATGAGCCCGACGGCCTGGCGGAGCTCGTCGTCGGGCTGGTCGTCCGGGAGCGCTATGGGATCCGGCATCCTGCCCTTCAGGAGCAGGTAAAAAGCCTCCGAGACGGCGTCGAGGCGCGCCGGATCGACCGAGAGCATGAGCCGCTAGGCCCCCGCCGGGCGGACGTCGAATCGGCAGACGCGATCGCCCGAGCACCAGCAATCCACCTCCCTAACGGAGAAGTCCTTGCCCGTATACTCGCGAAGGACGCCCTTGATGAACCCCTCGTCGTAGGTACAGATGGTCTCGCCGGTGACTGGAAGCCCCGAGCAGTCGAGGTCCTCGGCTATGGTAAGCGTGAAGAGCCCGAGCTCAGGCTCCGCGCGCTCGACGCGCAGTATGCCTATCTTGAGGGCTTGCAGGGTCTCCGTTAGCTGCTGTATAAAGCCGTTGAAGTCCCTCGTTGCGTCGAGGAGCCTACGGCAGAACTGCTTGCCGGCTTCCTCGCCGGCCTTGAAGAATATCCTGTCGGCCGTACCCGGGTCGAATTCCGCGATGAGCGCGTCGCGGAGCGTAAACTGCATGAGGCGGTAGACCACCACGTCCATGCCCTGGCCGAGGTTGGGCCGCCCCTTGGCGATATCCCCCAGCATCGCCCAATCGAAGGCGCTGTAATCCCTGTCTTCATTGAACATCGGGCCTCTCCCTCTCGCCCGAGCGCCTTAGCTCGGCCCCGGCGATACATCGCTCAAATCGTATAGACGGCGACGCGCCTTTCCCTGCCGCGTATGGCGACCTCGCCGAGCGGCTTGGCCCCCTCCAGGAAGGCGGTTCCCCTGAGGCAATCCTCGCTGACGAGGAAGTCGACCATCTGTTCCTTGCAGAGGCCCTCCATCCGGCTGGCCGTGTTGACCGTATCGCCGATGGTAGTGAACTCCATCCGCCGGGGGCTGCCCACGATGCCGGCGACCATGGGCCCGGCATGGAGCCCTATGCCGATGCGGAACGAGTCCTCGCCGCCCGATCGCGCGTTGAGGCCGGCGACCGCGCCGCGCACGGCGAGCGCGGCCCTGACGGCCGACGAGCGGAAGTCGTCGAGGGAGAACGGCGTCCCGAAGACCGCCATGAAGGCGTCGCCCAGGTACTTGTTGATGAAGCCGCCCTCCGCCTCCACGCAGGCGGCGGCCTCCGTGAAGAAGGCGTTAAGGAAGGCTATGACCGCCCTCGGGTCGCGGGACTCGGAGAAGGCGGTGAAGCTCCTGATGTCGCAGAAGAGGACCGCGCCCTCGGTCACGTCGCCGGCCATCAAGCCGCGCTCCTTGAGCAGGTGGTCCCGTATCCTCGGGTCGACGATCTTGCCGAAGATGTCCTGCACCCGGTCGAGCTCCTCGACGCGGCGCGCGACCTCGCTCTCGAGGTAGGCGTTCTGGTCCTCCAGGAACTGCCTGGCCCGGGAGAGCGTCATATGCGTGGCGACGCGGGCGATGACGATCGAAGGGCTTATAGGCTTGGTGATATAGTCGACGGCCCCGAGCTCGAAGCCCTTCCGCTCGTCGTCTACGTCGCTCATGGCCGTAAGGAAGATGACGGGAATCAGCCTCGTCGACTCGCTCGCCTTCAGGCGCCCGATCACCTCGTAGCCGTCCATCCCGGGCATCATGATGTCTAGGAGGATGAGGTCCGGCCTCGCCTCCTCGGCGAGGGCGAGGGCCTTGGCGCCGTTTCGCGCGACCAGCAGGCGGTACCTATCCCTGAGGAGCTCGCTGAGCACGAGTATATTATCGGGCGTATCGTCGACGACGAGGACGGTAGGCCTGGCGTTCGAGCCGGCATCCTTCGCATCTTCTTTTTGCATCCCGTAATCCTAAGCGAGCAAACTGCAAGATGCAAGCTTAATTCCGTGCAGGGCAGCCTAGGCGCCCCCGCAGGCTACCCCCAGCTTACATATGCTTACCTATATTTTCCTATATTACAAATCTGTATTTCCCGTTCCTTTCGATAAGGTAAACGGACCTAATATTCTTCGTCGCGAATGCATCCGGGTTTCCCCATATGGTATGGCTAGTAAATTTTGCTTTATCATTCGTGAATGGCTTGACGCCCTCCGCGACTATCTTAAACGGATGCATTCCAAGCGAGGATACCCTATAATTGCAATCTATGGAGATATTGCTTATTTCTACCGACTGCCCATGCTTCATATAATGAATATCGAACATCTTATTTATAATCGGCACTAGCAATAGGATCATGCCGAATGAGAATATCGTTGCCCCTAGCACTATTACGATTATGACATATCCCCACAATGGAAGAGGCTCATTTATTTCGGCAGTCTCAGGATCATCGGGCAAGTACTTTACTTTCACCTGTTGGTTTACGTAACGCCTTATTAAATTCCCGCCCGTCGCGGATGTAAAGGTAATCTCAGTCCCGTCATCTAAAGTGAACCGGACTATCGGTCGCCGTGAATTCGACGACCGCGTCTGCCCCGTACTTATTCTACGCGAATACCCTGAGCCGAATGAAACCACGGTACCGGTTCCGTCTACCGCTCGAGACACAAACTCATTGCGATCCTTGAATAAATAGAATGAATAGACCAATAGAATAGAGCCTAACGTAATTAGTATTAGCTTCCCAATCAAGTTCTTGATCATGACGTCTCCGAGAATACCATTATTGGGCATACCGGCTACCCGTTCCCCAGGATGAGTAAAGCATGATCCTCGATGACTGTAAAGCATGATGCCTCATCGTACCAAGCGCGGCAAAAAGCGACTCAGGCTGAAGCGATCGCTATTTCCCCGTCCTTCTCGCATAGATCGACGATTAGAGTAGTCTTTGCTCCATTCATATTTTCCATAGCTATCTCGGCATTCATTTGCCTGGCAACGCTATTAATAATAGTAAACCCCAGGCTATTTCCATTCCGATCGGTAATATTATCCGGAAAACCGCGACCGCCATCCCTGACCTCCAAAAGAATTCTATCATCGCTCCTAGAAAGCAAGATACTTAGTTCAAGCAGCCCGTCCTTGAATCCATACTTATACGAATTCGTTACGATTTCGTTAATAATGATACCTATTGATGTGGCCTTCGATGTATCTACTTTTATATCCTCAAGCGACAATTGAATTGTCACTTTTCCATTTCTTGAGTATATGCTTTTTAGGCTATCCACGATATCAATAATGTATTCTTTCAATGATATTATTCTAATCGTTTCCGAATACGTCAGTTTATCATACAATGCCTTCACCACGTGGATTTTTCCAATTAGCTGATTATAGAACTCATTTTCTCCTGAAATAGTAACCTTATGCTTCTCGGTATTGATAAACGCCTCGATCATTGTGATATTGTTCATCATGCGATGATTGTTTTCCCTGATAAGCATAATCTTCTCTTCTATCGTTTTCTTTGCAAGCCGATTGCTAATCTCGAGCTCTTTTCTATTTTTATTAATAATATTTACTTGTTTACATTGCATAACTAATAAAACAATTATAATATAGACAGCGAGTATTATTAACTCATCAATGTCATACTCTTCATACGCTTCTACTAAGACGACTACCTTCTCAAAAAGATCAACTCTAGCGGAAACATAATACACGGCGACGGCGCCAATAATGACAGCGAACGATTTAAGTAACAATATCTTTATTCTATTAATTACTCCTTGGATGCCCATACTCCACTCCTTTCTTTGAAAAAAGGTTGAGATTGGCGAGTAGACTAGCTTTAGCTATATCATCGGCGACTATCCTGCGATCCCTCTATTCACGACCCCATTATATCGTTCCCCGATAGCCACTTACGCCTAAATCTACCCCCGATCGCCGTTAAGCGCAAGCGAAAGCGGTTAAGGCTCGCGGGGAGCCGCGGGATCGCCGCCCCGGCGGCGGAACGCAGGCGTAGCGCCGTGGCGGAAGCGTTGCGCCGGGGCGGAAGCCCGCGGCAGGGGCCGCGTCTGTCCGCCTCGCCAGTCCCTCGGCGCCTGGCGGCCCCTGGAACGGGATACGATCGCGCGTACCGCCGCTCCGTGATCCGATACCGGGCCTCCAGGTCGTCTCGCCATGGGTCCTACCCTTCAGCCTCACACCAGGCCCTCGTCCAGGGCCTTCCTGACTATCTCCGCCTTGGAGGAGACGTTGAGCTTCTGGTAGATGTGCAGGATGTGCTTCTTGGCGGTAGAGCCGGCTATGCGGTGGCGCTCGGCCAGCTCGCGGTAGGTCAGGCCGTCCACGACGTCGCGCAGGACCTCGCGCTCGCGGGCGGTGAGCCCGTAGTCGGCGGGAGGGGCCGCGGGGGCGCCCTTGCGGAGCTCTGCCAGGAGGCGGCTGGCGACCGAGGGGCTGATGGGCGAGCCCTGGTCGCGGGCGGCCAGGATCTGGTCGACGAGGGCGTCGGGGCGCGTGTTCTTGAGGAGGTAGCCCTGGGCTCCGGCCCGGATGGCGGCCAGTATGGTGTCGGATTCCTCGAAGACGGTCAGGATGAGGACGCGGGCGCGGGGCCGCAGCTCCAGGGCGGCGCGGGTGGCCTCTATTCCGCTCATGCCCGGAAGGTGTATGTCCATGAGGACGACGTCAGGCGGCTCGCGGCGGCCGAGCCAGGAGAGGAAGTCCTCCGCCCGCTCGAAGCCCGCCTCCACCCGCACGCGGCCGTCGCGCCCGAGGAGGTATGAGAGGCCCTCGCGGACCTCCCTCTGGTCCTCCACGATGACCACGGTGGCCGGTCGGGCCGGCCGTACCGGAGGCGCGGGCCGTACCTGGCTCGCCGAGGGGTCGGGGGCCGGGGTATCGGGGGCGCTCACGAGGCCGCCTCGGGCTCTAGGCCCGGTTCTCGGCCCGGAACCGCCTCTGCCTCAGGCTCCTGCGCCGGCTCCTGCGCAGGCTCCGGCGCAGGCTCCTGCGCAGGCTCCGGCGCCGCCCCGGGCGATCGGAGGGGTAGGCGGATGCGGTAGGAGGCGCCCTGGCCGGGGGCGGCCTTTAGGCGTAGCTCGCCGCCGAGGGCCGCAACGCGGTAGCGTATGTTGCCGAGGCCCGCGCCCTCGCGCGCGGCGGCGGGGTCGAAGCCCCTGCCGTCGTCGGAGAAGGACATGGCCAGGCAGCCCGAGCGTAGCGCGAGGCGGAGCCGCGCGGAGGCGGCGCCGGAATGCCGCAGGGCGTTGGTGGCCAGCTCGTCGAGGAGCTTCTCCGCCTCGTCGAGGAGGCCCGCGGGCAGGGCGTCTATGGCGCGCTTGTCGTCTATGGCGCAGTCGAAGGCCAGGCCGCCCGCGGTAAGCCGGCGGCGGAGCCCGGCGGAGGCTATGAGGCAGAAGGAGGCGTCGCGAGCGTCGTCCTCCCGCATGCCTAGGACGACGCGCTTTAAGCTGTCGACGGCGGCCAGGCAGTTGTCCGCTGCCGCCTGGATCGACTCGCGGAGGCGCTCGGGCCCGTCCTTGGCCAGGTCGGCGGCGACGCTGGCGGAGAAGAAGACGTTGGTCAGCTTGGCCCCTATGGTGTCGTGTAGGTCGCGGTAGATGCGGCGCCGCTCCTCGGCCAGGCGCAGGCGCGTGTTCTCCCGCTGGAGGCGGGCGTTCTCGTCGCTACGGGCCCGGACCTTGTCCTCGAGGTGGGCCGAGTACTCCTCTACCTCGTCGAGGAGGCGGTTGAATTCGTCGCCGAGGAGCCCGAACTCGTCGCCCGAGTCCACGGCGACGCGGAGCCCGCGCCGCCCCGCCCGCACCTTGGCGATGACCGCGACCATGTGCCTGAGGGGCGAGACTATGAGGCGCCCGGATATGGCGGCCAGGGCCAGGACCAGGGCCGCCATGGACAGGAGCTCGACTAAGACGAGGGCGTCGACGAGGACGCGCACGGACTGGGCGATGGGCGCCAGGGGCATGGCGACGACGACTATCCATCCGAGGCTGTCGACGCGGCGGTAGGCGTAGTGGGCGGCCTGCCCGTCCATGACGCCCGAAAAGCCGCCCTGCGGCCGGGATAGCGCGTCGCCCGCCTCGAAGCGCCGCAGGACCTGGCCGCTCGGGCGGTCGGACTCGAACTGGCTGGCTATGACCTCGCCCTTGGCGCCCAGTATGACGGCCTTGCCTCCCCGCGGTATCTGCAGGCCGTCGAGGACGCCTCCGAGGCTCGAGAGGAGTATATCGAGGCCAAGGACGCCCAGCCTCCCGCCGCCGGGCGCGCTCACGGGCAGGGCGCAGGTGATGCCGACGTCGTCGACGCTGGCGTAGCGGTAGGGCGCGGACACGGTGAAGCCCCCCTTGTCGCGGGCCGCCTGGTACCAGGGTCGCACGCGGGGGTCGTAGCCGGCCGCGAAGCTGGGGGTATAGTCGACGAACTCGGCGCCTACGCCCCACTCGTGCATGGCGCCTCCCTCGGTCCCCAGGTACACGGCGCGGAGGTAGGAGGAGCGCGCGAGGACCGCCTGGATGAAGAGGTCGCGCATGGCCGCTACGTCTACCTCCTGGACGGGGCGGGTGCCCGCGAGGCTCCGGGCCAGGGCCTCGAGCTCGCCGAAGAACGCGACGAGGCGCTTGTCCGTCTGGTCGAGGATGAGGTCGGCCGTCTCGTCGGCGGCGCGCATGGCGTAATCCTCCAGCATGGTGCGCGTGACGACGAAGGCCGTGAGCATGAAGGCCGCCACTGCCGCCGACACGAGGGCTATGAACTTGAGGCTGATCCCCCAGGGCTGGCCCGAGGGCGCGCCCGAGGGCGAGCCCTCCGGGGCGTCTCGGCTCAATGCAGTCCCTTTAGGCCCGAGCCGCAGAGCGGGAGGACGACGAGGCCCTCGTCGAGGGTTGCTCCCGCGGCATGGCTGGCGCGGTAGGCGGCCAGGCAGGCGGCGCTGGTGGTCTCCACGAAGAGGCCGCGCCCGGCCAGCTCGGCCTTGGCCGGGGCAAGCCCTTCCTCGGGCGCGGCGACGACGGCGCCACCCAGCTCGCGGAGGGCCGCTATCACTTCACGGCCGCGCTTCGGCGCGGCTATGGCTATGCCCTCGGCCTCGGTTCCCAGGTTGACGACGGGCTCGACCGTGACGGCGCCCGTCGCGCCGTTCTCGGCCAGGCGCCGCCAGGCGGCCAGTATGGGAGCGCAGCGCTCCGCCTGAACGGCGACGAGCCTGGGGTAGCGCTCGATGAGGCCCAGGGCCTTGAGGTCCTTGAGGGCGCGCCACGCGCCGAGGACGAGGGTGCCGTTGCCCAGGGGCACGTAGAGGGTGTCGGGCAGGCGCCCGAGGGCCTCGTATATCTCGAGGACGTAGGTCTTGGTGCCCTCGTAGAAGAGGGGGTTATAGACGTGGCTGGCGTAGAAGGCCGAGCGGTCCGCCGCGCCGCGCCCGGCGGCCTCGAGGGCGGCCCGGGCGGTGTCCTCGCGGCTTCCCGGCACGAGGACGCAGCGGGCGCCGGCGGCCTCGATCTGGGCCAGCTTGCCCGGGGAGGTGCCCGCGGGGACGTAGATGTCGCACTCGAGGCCGGCCCGCGCGGCGTAGGCGGCGACGGCGGCGCCGGCGTTGCCGGAGCTGTCCTGCACGACCTTCCCGGCTCCGGCGGCCAGGGCCGCGGCGACGAGCACGGCCGCGCCGCGGTCCTTGAAGGACAGGGTGGGCATGAGGTAGTCGGCCTTGAGGAGGACGGCGGGAGAGCCCGGGTCCAGGCGGACGAGGGGGGTGCCGCCCTCCCCCATGCTAACGCGCTCTATGGCGGCCCGCCAGGCGGCGCCGAGGTCGCGGCCGTCGGCGCCTCGGCCGGTGAAGGCCGGCATGGCCTCCGCGTAGCGGAAGACGGAGCGGACGGACGCGCCTGCGCCCCGGGGCTGGAAGGCGGGCGGGAAGGCGGGCGGGAAGGCGGGCGGGAAGGCGGGGGTAAAGGGCACCACGGACAGGAGGCCGCCGCAGCCGCACAGGAAGGAGAAGGAATCGGCCGGGAACTCGCGGCCGCAGGCCGGGCAGAGGTACAATGACTGGCTCATGCCGGTAGATTATGGGGCCGCTCGGGCGTTTGGGCAAGCGCGGCTTAGGCGGCGCGCTCAGCCCGGCGCCACGACCTGGTCGTAGGGTATGCGCTCTCGCTCGAGCCAGTCCCGGGCTACCCGGGCGGCCCGAGCGGCCGCCTCGCCCGAGGGATCCGCCGGGGGGCCGCCCGGCGCTTCGCCCGGGGACGAAGCGGGAGCCTCGAAGCGGAGGCAGACGCCGCAGTCGCTCGACAGCTCGCGCGGCGTTGGCACGAGGCGAGGCGCGGCCAGGCCGGAACGTGTAGCCAGGCGTTCCGCGCGGAAAGCGGCCGAACTCGTATGGAATAGTATATATCCCGAGGCGTTCATGGCGATGTACCCTCTTTTAGGCATGCTTCGACCGCCCCGAGGGCGTAGTCTATGTCATCGTCGCTCAGGAACGGCCCCGGGGAGAGGCGGACGGCCCCGCCTGGGAAGGTCCCGAGGGAGCGATGGGCCCGCGGGGCGCAGTGCAGGCCGACGCGGCAGAGTACGCCGTGGCGCTCGTCAAGGGCCAGCGCGAGGGAGGCGGGGTCGATGAGGCCGGCCCTGATTGATAGGACGGGACAGCGCCTCTCGCCGGGCCGCGGGCCCAGGACCTGGACGCCTGGCAGCTCGCGGAGGCCGGCGGCCAGGCGCTCGGTCAGGCGTAGCTCGGCCGCCCGTAGCTCGGCCCGTCCGGACGCCTCGATCCACGACAGGCCCGAAAGGAGGCCCGCGAGGCCCGGCCCGTTAAGGGTGCCCGCCTCGAAGCGGTCGGGCATGAAGGCCGGATGCTCCTCGCTCTCGGAGGCGCTGCCTGTGCCGCCCCGCAAGAGGGGAGCGCAGGCCTCGGGGTCGACGCCGGTCCCGAAGGCCAGGCCGCCCGTTCCGCCGGGCCCGAGCATGGCCTTATGGCCGGTAAACGCGACGACGGCCCCGGGCAGGCTATCGAGGCCTATATCCTCTAGGCCCGCGGTCTGGGCGGCGTCGACGAGGAGGACGGCGCCCGCCAGCTCGGCGATGGTCGCGACGGCCGCCAGGTCCTGGAGGGCGCCGGATACGTTTGAGCCGTGGGTCAGTACGACGAGGCGCGCGGCCTTGCGCCCTACCCTCGCGCCGCGCCCGGGGCCGCCGCCCGGCCCGCGCCTGCCGGCGACGAGGTCCTCAAGCAGGTCGAGGTCCAGGCGGCCCGCGCCGTCGACGGGCGCCCAGTCAATCTCCGCGCCTCGCCGCGCGGCCTCCGAGAGCGGCCGGGCGCAGGCGTTATGGGCCATCGCGTCGACGACTATACGGTCGCCCGGGCCCGCGAGGCCGGCTATGCCGACGTTGAGGGCCGCCGTGGCGTTGGCCGTAAAGGCCAGGCGCAGGGGGTCGGAGAGCCCTAGGGCCCGGGCCGCCGCCTCGCGGGCCTCCGCCACGACGCGGCCGGCGGCTACTGACAGCCGGTGCCCCGAGCGCCCCGGATTGCCGCCCGAGTCGCGCAGGAAGGCCGCCATGGCCTCCGCCACGCAGGGCGGCTTAGGCCAGCTCGTGGCGGCGTTGTCGAGGTAGACGACGCGGGCGCCCATGGCGCTAGGCCTTCGCGGCGCCCAGGCGCACCACGAAGAGCTCGCCCTCGACGCGCACTTCGGCCTCACGGCCCGATCGGGCGGCCATGCGGAGGATGTTGTCGCGGGCTAAGGCCGCGTCCACGGTGACCTCTACCGCCTTGCCGCCCGAGCGGGCCAGAGCGGACTTGGCTAGCATGAGGGGCTCCGGGCAGGCGCGCCCACGGGCGTCGACGTTGACGATATCGTCATTCGCTTCCATGGCTTATGTCCTTTCCTTGAAGCCGAAACCTATGAGGGCCACGACGACGAGACCGATAACGGCGGCCGCGGGGCCGTAGGGCGAGGGTCCCGTTCCCGAGCTGGCCAGGTTGAAGTTGTGGGCGAAGGCCGCTCCCGCGATCATGCCGATGACGAAGACGCCCGCGTCGGCGTCGCCCTCGCCGGAGAGGAAGAGCTGTCGCCCGGGGCAGCCGCCCGCCAGGGTGAAGGCGAGCCCCGACAGGGCCATGCCGAGGAAATTCCAGAGCCCGTCGTCATGGGCCACGGGCTGGCCCTCGAAGCCGAGCTTGAATCGGCCGAGGGCGAGGTTCGCGGCCAGGGCGGCGCCGAAGAGGGCCAGGAGGCCGTAGAGGAGGTGGCCGTCCTTGAAGAGGACGACGTCCCGGACGGCGCCCACGGTGCAGAAGCGCGAGCGCTGGGCGAGGTAGCCGATCAGGAGGCCGGCCGCTATCGAGATGACTATAGGCGCGGCCTGGGAGCCGGGGCCCTTGGCGCTCCTATAGACGGGGCCGATCGCCGCTCCGTCGGCGCCGAGCCCGAACTGGGGCGCGGCTATGGCCAAGGCTAGGAGCCCCAAGGCGATGGCCGGCATGACGAGGCCCAGGGCCTTGGGAGCCGCGTAGCTACGGCCTAGGCTGTATCCTCTCCTCAGGAAGAACACGCCTCCGAGGACGCCCGCGAAGAGGCCGGCCAGCCCGAGGAGCGCGTTGAGGTCGCCGCCCGCGAGCCTGAGCCAGGCCCGCCATGGGCAGCCGAGGAAGACGAGGGCGCCTATCATGGAGAAGGCCCCCAGGACGAAGCGAGCGAGGGGCGCCGAGCCGGTCCTGGGTCGCCACTCGCCGGCGAGGAGAGCGGCCAGGAGGCTGCCGAGTATGAAGGCCGGGATCTCCGGCCGCAGGTATTGGACCGCCGCGGCGCGATGCAGGCCGAGGGCGCCGGCTATGTCGCGCTCGAAGCAGGCGACGCAGATGCCCATATTAGCGGGATTCCCGAGAAAGGAAAGGACTGACGCGATAATGCCTATCGCGGCGCCGGTAACGACGATACCCGGCCTCGAGGCCAGGAACCCGAGCTTCTTATTCAAGAGTATCCTCCCATGAT